>JAEEGL012015459.1_pt1 | contig 20123 bp, 15 predicted proteins | sample 9134231 | NCBI WGS metagenome assembly JAEEGL01 (sample SAMN16246548, study PRJNA631951) | gut metagenome | biome: gut microbiome; feature: rumen; material: fiber-attached | host: Bos | place: Iran: Karaj | collected 2018-10
TCAGGTACTGCGACTTTCACAAATACTGTTCCGGCTCAGCAGCATTTTATGAGCCTTATTAGGAAGTCTTTAGGAAAGGAAAATGCAGGAAGCAGAGAGTTTTCAGACCCTAAGTGTAAAAAGGATGCCGGAAATGGTAAGCCTCATGGATTCTTGATCGGAAGAAAGATAGATGGAAGTGGGGATGCTGATAGATTTGAGGTGTGGATACAAAACTCCAGTGGCGCTCCGATATATAGACTTTATCCTGATACCTGTTCGGAATATAAATAATTGAAAGAGACATAATTATACAAACTATTTTATTGCTTATTTTTTATTATTCTGATAATATTTGACTGGTGTATTTTTACGCCAGTCTTTTTTTTATGTTAGGAGTTAAAAATGGGAGAAAATGAGAAGAAGGTTCCTTTGATCGAACTCAAAGGTTTAACTAAAAACTTTGATGATCAACAGGTATTAAAAGGAATAGATCTGACTATATACGAGAATGAGTTTCTTACGCTTCTTGGACCGTCAGGATGTGGTAAAACAACTACCCTCAGAATTATTGCAGGGTTCGAAGAACCATCGGCCGGAGAGGTGCTTTTCGATGGAATAGATATTACTAAGGTTCCGGCTTATAAGAGAGAGGTTAATACCATATTCCAGAAGTATGCTCTTTTTCCGTTTTTAAATGTTTATGAAAATGTTGCATTTGGACTTAAGATAAAGAAGATGGATAAGACTGTTATCGAGCATAAGGTAAATGCTATGCTCGAGCTGGTAGGTCTTACTGAATATGCTAAGAGAGATATATCCAGCCTTTCCGGTGGACAGCAGCAGAGAGTTGCAATTGCCCGCGCGCTTGTAAATGAACCAAAGGTGCTGCTTCTTGATGAACCGCTTGGAGCACTTGATGCCAAGCTGAGAAAGGGTATGCAGATCGAGCTTAAGAAGATACAGAAGGAAGTCGGTATTACATTTATCTTTGTTACACATGATCAGGAAGAAGCACTTTCCATGTCAGATACCGTTGTTGTAATGAATGAGGGTGTTATCCAACAGGTTGGTACTCCTGAAGATATTTATAACGAGCCGGAAAACAGATTCGTAGCTGACTTCATTGGTGAGTCTAACATCATCGAGGCAGTTATGAAAAAGGATCTTCTGGTATCCTTTGACGGAGAGGACTTTGTCTGCGTTGACAAGGGCTTTAAGGATAACGAGGACGTTGAGGTTGTTATAAGGCCTGAAGATATAGATATCGTTAAGCCTAAAGAGGCAAAGGTTAAGGGCGTGGTTAAGTCCATTATCTTCAAGGGCGTTCACTTTGAAATAGTTGTCGAGACAGAACATCGTGATTATCTGATTCATACTACAGACTATCATGAACCGGGACTGAAAGTCGGACTCACCTTCGGACCCGACGAGATACACGTCATGTATCCAATGGAATGGTAGTGCTTTATATCTGAGAAGTACTTTGCAAACGTTGTAGTACTTTGAAGACTTAATTCAACAGCAATAGGAGTTATAAATGAAACATTATACAAAACTTGTCCGCCCATATCTGGTGTGGTCTATTCTCATAATCATGGTTCCGCTCCTTCTGATTATTCTTTATTCAGTTACGACCGGCGGAAATAATCTGGTTAATATAAAGTTTACACTCGACAATTTTAAGAAAATAGGTGATCCTATTTATCTTGATGTTATGAAGAAGTCCTTCAGGCTGGGCTTTATTTCTGTAATCATTTGTCTGGTGCTTGGTTATATATTTGCTTATTTTATTACAAGATTTAAGGATTCTACGCAGGATATTCTTATTCTTCTTGTCACGATTCCTATGTGGATCAACACACTTCTCAGAACCTATGCATGGATAAGTCTGCTTTCTGATAATGGTGTTATTAACCGTTTTCTCGGGCTTTTTGGACTGACTGCAAAGAGCTTTATGTACACGGATTTTGCCGTGGTGATAGGACTTATAAGTGATATACTTCCTTTTATGGTTATACCTATTCATACGTCTATCAGAAAGATAGATCCTTCACTTATTGAGGCGTCGCATGATCTCGGAGCTAACAGGTTCCAGACATTTACACATGTTACTCTTAAGATGTCTATTCCGGGTGTTATTAATGGAATAATGATGACATTTCTTCTTTCGATTTCAACCTTCGTTATACCAAAGCTTCTCGGAGGTGGACAGTATATGCTTATTGGAAATCTGATAGAGAATCAGTTTATTTCTGTTGGAAACTGGAATTTTGGTTCTGCAACGTCCATTATCCTTACTCTTATTATCCTTATTGGTCTTACTATCATGAAGAAGTTTGATAAGGAAGAGAAGGAGGAACGTGATGAAGCATAGTAAGAAGAGTAAAGCTCTCTATATCGCTTATATTGCGATGCTTTTTGTTTTCTTTTACCTTCCGATAGTTGTTCTGATGGTATTTTCATTTAATTCTTCTAAGAGTCTTACGAATATGACGGGATTTTCTCTCAGGTGGTATTCAAGACTTATCAGTGATGGATCAATAATGAAAGCGGTGTATGTATCGCTGACTATTGCTATATTTGCGACCATCATTTCGACAGTGCTCGGAACTATTACGGCAATTGGTCTGTCAAAGAGCAGAAAGGTTGTTAAGGATGTGGTTCTTAACATTAACAACCTTCCTATTATGAATCCTGATATAGTTACGGCTATAAGCCTTATGATACTTTTCTCGTCGGCTGTAATTGTAAAGGGTTATCTGACGATGCTGCTTGCTCATATAGCGTTTTGTACGCCATTTGTTATTACGTCGGTTTATCCAAAGGTGAGACAGCTTGATCCTAGTATAGCGGATGCGGCTATGGATCTTGGCGCGACACCTTTTGAAGCGCTTGTCAAGGTTATTATTCCTATGCTTAGAGATGGTATTCTTGCAGGCGTGCTTCTTGCGTTTACAATGAGCTTTGATGATTTCGTTATTTCTTATTTTGTTACCGGAAATGGGGTAGAGAATATCTCTATTACGGTATATAATATGACTAAGCGTACGAATCCTAGTATAAATGCGCTTTCGACTATAGTTATTCTTGTTATAGTGCTTCTTATAGTACTCTCAAAGCTTATTCCGGGTCTTCTGAAAAAGACATTTAGAATGATAATGTCAGGTCTTCTTGTGCTGGTGCTTATATTTACTGTATTTACGGGTATCAAAGGAAACGGAAAGACTCTCAGGATTTTCAATTCCGGAGAATATATGGATCCGCAGCTTATCGAGGATTTTGAAAAGAAGTACGATTGCCATATCATATATGAAACATTTGATTCAAATGAAACTATGTATACGAAGCTTATGAGTGGATCGAAGTATGATATTCTTATAACAAGTGATTATATGATAGAGAGGCTTATCAAGGAGAAGGAGCTTCAGGATATAGACTGGAACCTGATAACCCATAAAGATGATATAGATCCTTCGAATATGGGTTATGTATTTGATCCAACTAATAAATATAGCGTTCCATATTATGTGGGAACAGTCGGTATCCTATATAATAAAAATGTAGTTGATGAAGAGGATCTTGAGAGTGGTTGGGAGCTTCTGAGAAATCCTAAATATGCCGGTGATATCTATATGTATGATTCAGAGAGAGACAGCTTTATGGTTGCACTCAAGGCACTTGGGTACTCAATGAATACTACAGATAAAAAAGAGATAAAAGAGGCGTATGACTGGCTTATAGATCAGAAGAAGAATATGGATATTGTCTATGCTGGAGATGATGTCATGGACAACATGATATCGGGCAATAAGGATATTGCTGTTGTTTACTCCGGTGATGCCACTTATATAATGGCTGAAAATGATGAGCTTGCATATTTCGATCCTTCTGAGGGAACTAATGAATGGTGTGATGCAATGGTTCTGACAAAGGATTGTGAGGACAAAGAGCTCGCTGAACAGTTTATGGATTTTATGCTTGAATATGATAATGCGTATAACAATACACTTTTTATTGGTTATACAACTCCTGTCACTCAGGTAAGAGAGGATCTTAAAAAGGATGAATATGAAGGAATAAATGCCTTTACTCCGGTATTTGGCGCTCCGAATAATGAGGTTTTCAGATATCAGGATTCTGATCTGAGAGCGTATTATTCTGATCTCTGGACTAAGGTAAAGGCGTACTGATTTATCTTAAGGGGTGAATGCTTATGTTATATGTTGCGATAGTTATATATAACAAAAAACTGTCTGATGTTTTGTCAAGGTATTCTGCGAAAAGACTTCTGGAAAAACATGGGGAGAAGAAAACGAAGATCATAGTAGTTGATAATTCGGATAAGTCTTTTTATGTTGATGATGAAGAGTTAAATGATTTTGTTGCTACCCACGGTATTGTTTATATAAAGAACGGAAAGAATCTGGGACTGTCAAAGGCATATAACAAAGCAGTTGAATATGCACTTCATGATAGCACTAATCCTAAGTTTGATTTTCTTATGCTCCTGGATGATGATACTGATATAACCTATGATTATATCAGAGAGATATATAAGGAATACAAGGCTCCATCAAGAGTTAATGATGGAGTAAATGTTATAACAGGACTTATTGAGAGTGGTGGCAATCCTATGTCGCCTGTAAGGAGCTTTACATTTAACTATCATAAGAGCAATTGCATAAGAAAGCCGGGAATATATGATGATGTTTATTGTATAAGCAGTGGTATGGCGGTCAGACTGAGTGCTATAGAAATGGTTGGTGGTTTTGAGGAGGCATTATTCCTTGATATGATTGATTATACATTTTTATATAATCTTTCCAGACATGATCTGAACAGGATGCTTGTCATTAATGCAAGGATGGAGCAGAGCTTTTCCGGTAGAACAAAGCAGGACAGACGTCTGGCGATGAAGAGATATAAGATATATAAAAAAGACTTTATGAAGTTCTGCGAGCTGACAGGTAAAAATAAATGGTACGGAAGACTTCATCTTCTTAAGAGGAAGATAGCTTTGGAGATAAAGAACAGGAAATGAATAAAGATATTGGTGTGATATTTGATTTTAACGGGACGTGTATATTTGATGGTAAATACCATAATATGGCCTGGAAAACATATATAGAAGAGCTTTCGATGAAGCCGGTTTCTGACAGGGACACAAGTCTCTGGATCATTGGAAAGACACCTAAGGAGATACTTGAACATTTCCTTGGTTATGAGTTATCTGATAATATGATCAATCAGTTCTCGGAGGAGAAGGAGAGGATATACAGAAGTCTTATAGCGAAGGATGATGTACCTCTTGCTCCGGGTCTTAAGGATTTTCTTAATTATCTGCTTCTTGCTCAGGTTAAAAGGACGATAGCAACTACTGCGAATCTCGAAAATATGAATATGTATTTTGAAAGATATAACCTTGAGCTTTGGTTTAAGTGGGAGGATGTAGTTGTAGGTGCCGGAAATATTCCGTTAAAGCCTCATCCTGATCTATACCTTGCGGCTATCGAGAAGCTGGGAATGAGTGCTGATCATATAGTCGCGTTTGAGGATAGTGATGCCGGTGTGAGAGCGGCTTATGATGCGGGGATAAGACATATAATTGCCGTAACCGGTGACAGCTGGAATACAGGGCTTATTTCCAAGCCCGGAGTTTATGCCCAGATAAAAGACTTTACTGAATTAAATCCGGATAATTTTTAATCGTTATAATTTCAGAAAAAACTGTTACTATATTTTTAGAAAAAGTGACTATACAATTGTATAATCACTTTTTTTATGTTATTATTTAATATGTTTGTTTATCTTTATTACTTGAATCTGCATGAATTTGGATTCTTTTGATTTGGAGGGATTTTCTTGGAAGAGGATAACAATAAGAAGAAATTTTCGTTTATAGATATGAGAAGGATGATGACTCTGGCTGGCGCCGGATGTATTATCGTTCTTTTTTACTTATGTATCGGGAAGATAGGTATCTTTTTTTCAATGCTCGGAACACTCCTTAAGGCTATGACGCCTATACTTATCGGATGCTTCCTTGCATTTGTTCTGAATCCTATTGTTAACAAGTTCAGAATCGGATTCAGAAGTATTTTAGGTAAGATGTTTAAGAAGACTTCTGATAAGAAGCTTATGAGGATATCTGATGTGCTTGCAGTTGTTTTTGCACTTATCTTTTTCCTTGCACTGATTGCTGCATTTTTCTACATACTTATTCCTCAGCTATACGAAAGTATGAACAGCCTGTATAACAATATAGATAAGTATTCTGAAAATATCTCGAATTTCGCAAAGAGATTCATGAAGGATAATAATGAGAAGATTGAACTTCTTAATTCGTATATTGGTGGCTTTGAGAAAAACTTAAAGGAAGTACTTGCGAAAACACTTCTTCCAAATATGAATAATATCGTTAAGACTGTATCCAGTGGTATCATCGGTGGTATCAAGATGATATTTGATATACTTGTTGGTCTTATCGCTGCAGTTTATATCCTTATGAGCAAGGATACATTTTCAGCTCAGGGAAAGAAGGTTATTTACGCTATATTTAAGAGAGAAAGAGGTAATAAGGTTCTTGGTGCTATCGATTATATAGATAGCGTATTCAGTGGATTTATTTATGGAAAGATTGTTGATTCTGTAATAATCGGTCTTATCTGCTTCATTTTCTGTACGATAGTAGATATGCCTTATGCAACACTTATCAGTGTTATCATCGGTGTTACAAACATAATTCCGTTCTTTGGACCTTTCATCGGAGCTATTCCTTCAGCGTTCCTTGTGCTGGTTGAGTCTCCGAAAATGTGTCTTGTATTTGTAGTTTTTGTAATCGTGCTTCAGCAGCTCGATGGAAATATAATTGGTCCGCTTATTCTTGGAGATTCAACGGGGCTTTCAAGCTTCTGGGTACTCTTTGCGATTATGGTAGGAGGCAATCTGTTTGGATTCCCTGGAATGGTCCTCGGTGTTCCTACATTTGCATGTATTTATGCGCTTGTAACAATAATACTTCGGGATGGACTAAACCGGAATGGGCTATCGAATGACACCGAATTCTTTGTCGCCCTAAGGGGCATAGATGAAGATGGTAAGCCTATCAAGGGACCAAAGAAGCGTTATGAATCGAAAAAGACCCGAGAGAAGAGAGCGAAGAAGCTGGAACAGCTCCAGCATTCAAAAGAGCTTATCGGTAAGGTGACTCATCATGAGAAGACTGAAAAGCCTGAAAAGGTTGAAAAGGCTGATAAAGCTGATAAAACTAATAAAACGAATAAAAAGAATTAAAAATAATGATAAAACTATTCTGAGGAATAATTCCGAGGAGTATGTACGGAGGAAAGATAAAATGGCCAGATTTGATCACAAGCTTATTGAGGCAAAATGGAACAAAAAGTGGGAGGAGAATCCTGTCAATGTAAACGATGGTAAGAAGCCAAAGTATTACTGCCTGGATATGTTTCCTTATCCTTCAGGAAACGGACTTCATGTAGGACACTGGAGAGGATATGTTATCTCTGATGTCTGGAGTCGTTACCAGATGATGCACGGAAAGTATGTAATCCACCCAATGGGTTGGGATGCATTTGGACTTCCTGCAGAAAATTATGCAATTAAGAATGGAGTACATCCGTCTATTTCAACTGCAAAGAATGTTGCTTCTATCAAAGAACAGATAAAGCAGATATCAGCTATCTATGACTGGGATATGGAAGTAAATACAACTGATCCTGATTATTTCAAGTGGACTCAGTGGATCTTTGTTCAGATGTTTAAGAAGGGGCTTGCTTATGAGAAGGAGATGCCTATCAACTGGTGTCCATCATGTAAGACAGGTCTTGCGAACGAAGAGGTTAAGGATGGTAAATGTGAGCGCTGCGGAGCTGATGTTACAAAGAAGAATCTCCGTCAGTGGATGCTTAAAATAACTGCTTATGCTGAGAGACTTCTTGCTGATCTGGATAAGCTTGACTGGCCTGAGAAGGTTAAGAAGATGCAGTCAGAGTGGATCGGTAAGTCAAAGGGTGCTGAGGTTAACTTCCCTGTAGACGGAAGAGATGAGGTTATTACTGTTTATACAACAAGACCTGATACACTCTATGGAGCTACATTTATGGTACTTGCTCCTGAGTCAGAGCTTGCTTCAAAGCTTTATACTCCTGAGACTGAGAAGGCTGTTAAGGATTATATCTATCAGACATCACTTAAGTCATCTATCGATCGTATGGCTGATAAGGAGAAGACAGGTGTATTCACAGGATGCTATGCTATAAATCCTCTGAATGGTGCGAAGACACCTATCTGGCTTTCTGATTATGTACTTGCTGATTATGGTACAGGAGCTATCATGTGCGTTCCTGCTCATGATGACAGAGACTTTGAATTTGCTAAGAAGTTTGATCTTCCTATTATACAGGTTATTGCACCTACTCTTGATGATGTTCAGGATGGAAACGAGATGACTGAGGCTTATACAGCAGCTTCAGGTATCATGGTTAATTCCGGTGACTGGAATGGTATGGAGTCTGCCGAGCTTAAGGAGAAGGCTCCACAGATAATAGAAGAAAAGGGCTATGGAAAGGCAACAACAAACTATAAGCTTCGTGACTGGGTATTCTCACGTCAGAGATACTGGGGTGAGCCGATTCCTATCGTTCACTGTGAGAAGTGCGGATGTGTTGCTGTTCCGGAGGAGGAGCTTCCTCTCAGACTGCCTGATGTAGAGAAGTATGAGCCTACAGGTACAGGTGAATCACCACTAGCAGCTATCGAGGACTGGGTTAACTGTACATGTCCTCAGTGTGGCGGTCCTGCTAAGAGAGAGACCAATACTATGCCACAGTGGGCCGGTTCTTCATGGTACTTCCTCAGATATGTAGATGTTCATAATGATAAAGAGCTTGTATCCAGAGAGAAGGCAGATAAGTATCTCCCTGTAGATATGTATATCGGTGGTGTTGAGCATGCTGTTCTTCACCTGCTTTATTCAAGATTCTGGACTAAGTTCCTGTATGATATTGGAGTAGTAGGATTCGATGAGCCATTTAAGAAGCTCTTCAATCAGGGAATGATCTGCGGCCGTGACAGAGTGACAGGTAAGCCTACCAAGATGTCTAAGTCTCTTGGTAACATAGTTTCACCTGATGATATCGTTCGCGATTATGGCTGTGACACGCTCAGACTCTATGAGCTTTTCGTAGGACCACCTGAAGCAGATGCTATCTGGGATGATGCCGGAATTGATGGTATCTACAGATTTATCAAGAGATTCTATGGTGTTGTTACTGATAATGTAGAAAAGTATGCTGCCGGAGAGGTTGCTGAAACTCCTGAAACACTTCGTCTCAGAAACGGTCTTGTTAAGGCTGTTACAGAGAGACTTGAAAGCTTCAATCTGAACACGGTTGTTTCTGCATTTATGGAGTATAACAACAAATTCGTTGAGCTTACAAAGGGTGCAGGTGTCGATAAGGAAACTCTTAAGACTGCAGTACGTCTTATAGCTCCATTTGCTCCTCATATAGGTGAAGAGCTTTGGGAGGTTCTTGGTGGAACTTCATCTGTATTTGAAGAGTCATGGCCTGATTTTGATGAGAAGCATCTTGCAACAGATGAGATAACACTTCCTGTACAGGTTTCAGGAAAGACAAGACTTACTATAAGTGTTCCGGCTGATGCATCTAAGGATGATATTTTCGCTGCTGCAAAAGAAGCTCTTGGCAACAGACTTGATGGTAAGACAATCATCAAGGAGATATATGTTCCTAACAAGATCATCAATATCGTTGCTAAATAATCAGGGAAGAAAGATTATAGAGTATGTTTAAAAGGTTAGTTCGCAGAAATCTTGTGGCACTTATGATTCCTGTGATTATCATAGAGCTTATGGTGCTCTATATGAGCATGCAGCTTTCACTCCTGGATGAATACAGATGCTATAAGGTAAGTGATTTATCAAGTGTTGGGATTCTTTATAAAGAGGGAGAGCAGAATATTACATTTGATTATTCAGGTGATATTCATCCTGCCGGTTTTGATTATGTAAGAGATGGTGATGTAGTAGGTTCTTATTATTACAGCTTTCATGGTAATGGTATTCAGCTTTTTGTACTGAATGATGATACGTATAAGTCTATTTCATCTGGCGAAAAGGTTACTATTAATGCCAGACTTATGCAGGATGAAGCTGTTACCGGTTATGTACTGAGTGAATATGCAAAATCAGTTGAACTGAGCGAGGATGTCTTTGATGGTTATGTGGATGAGACAATAATAAATGAAGTTGATTATCCCGCGTTTAAAGTCAAAATCGTTGATATAGTTCAGATTGCATCTATAGCGCTGCTTATTGTTTCATTACTTTACACTGTTGCAGCATTTATAAATCCGGTGCTTTCTCTTGGATTTAAGAATAGAGGACTGTTTAGTTCCAGAAAAGAGCTTATAGAAACGCTGAATAATGAGCTTGAGAACAGACTTGATCATAAGGAGAGATTTCTGTATATTACAGAAGAGTATGTGATAAGAGCCTATATATCACATATATATATTGAAAAAAGATAGTAAAAGATATAATAAGACATAAAAAAACAGTTGCCGGGTCGTATGCCTTGCAACTGTTTTTGTTTTTACTTAAATATCTGTTTTAAACTTGCTTATGCTAGATCAGGATTTGCATCTGCTGAAGCATCGGCGGCGTTTTCTGTGGCTTCTGCAGCAGTATCAGCGGCTGCATCATTGATAGAAACATAGTCTCTATCCTCTGAGAAATCCTCATCAGTAATGATTTCGTCATCTTCAAATGCAGATTCTTTAGATGCCTTCCACTCGTCAGCCTTTGTTTTGATGTCTTTTGCAGCAACCTTTGCCTTGTCCTTCAGATCATAAGCTGTATCTCTGGCTTTTTCGGAAGCCTTCTTGATTTTTGTATCAACATCATACTTCTCGTTAAGATTCTTATATGTTTCTGTTCCTCTGATTTCTTCTTTGAAGAGATAACATACACCTGCAGCAGCTGCAGCAGCAGCCGTGATTGTAAGAAGTCCCCCAAATAAACTATGTCTGGCCATTGTTGTACCTCCTATAAAAAATATATATAGTATTTTACTTCATAACAGTAGAAAAATCAATGTTATCGTGTGAACATGATTTATTGCATTAACGTAGAATATATTTGCTTTATATGATATAATGCAACTTGGTTTTTTGAGTTAAAAGACCTGATTAAAGTATTTATGCTTAAAATGATAAAATAAAATGTAAAACATAGAGGGATTTAGGTTAATGAACGAATCAATAATAAAGGACAAGGAAAAAATAGAAAGCGATAAGCTCCTTCTGGACAAGAAGTTTTCTCATATAGCAACTGTAAGGCTGGTTGTTTTTCTGGCTGCTATAGTACTTATTTCTGTAGGAATAAGCAAGAAGAGTCTTTTGATTGTCGGAACAGGAGCATTACTAATTGCTGTATTTATCTATCTTGTCAGATATCATTCAATTATACGTGACAAGATGAATGCGCTTAGCGCTAAAGGCCAGGTAGTTAATCGCTATATAATGAGATATTCGGGAAAGTGGAAGGAGTTTAAGGATAATGGTTCTGAATTCCTTACACAGGAGGATACCGTATCTTATGATCTGGATCTTCTTGGAAAGAATTCTCTTTATCAGATGATCACGATAGCACATACCTCTGCGGGAAGAAAGAAGCTGGCTGAAACTCTTTCTCTTAAGACGGATCATCTAAATGAGATGGATAAGAGATATGAGGCTATTACAGAGCTTGGTAAAAAAACATCATTTCTTGTTGATTTCGAAGCTTCATCTGAAAGAATACTCGAGAAAAGAGAGAAGGCTCTTCAGAGACGGCTTGATTTTGATGATGAAGATGAGGATAACGATTCTGATGATGAAACGAAGTCAGGAAAAGAAGCAGCAGACGAAGAAAAAAACAGCTTCCCGGTCTGGATGTATCCGCTTATGGTTCTTGTTCCTGCTATGAATATATTTACAGTAGTAATGGTGCTTTCGGGTGCATGGGGACCATCTAAAATACTTATGGCTTTTATTGCAGGTATGATAATTACCTGGATGCCTCTTGGTCTGCATCAGAAGCTTAAGGCTCCGATTGAGAGCTATGGTTCAGCGGCTAATGATTATTATAAGATGCTTGGACTTATAAAGGATGAAACCTTTGACTCCGCACTTCTTAGTGGACTTAGAGAAAAGGTTGTTGATCGAGACGGAAGTCTTGGTGCCATTAAAAAGATGGACAGGATAACATCGCTCAGCAATATCTCTTATAACCCTATAGTGCATATGGCATTAGCCGGATTTTTAGGCTGGGATTTCTTTATCTCAAAAGCTGCAAGCTCATGGATAAGTAAGTATTCGGGAGTGTTTGAAGAAAGCACGGATATCCTTTCTGATTTTGAAGAGCTTGGTTCTCTTGCGGTTCTTTCTATGGTAAGAGAAATAAAGAAGCCGGTTATAACAAAAGAGCTGAGACTTGATCTTGAGCAGGTTTATCATCCGCTTCTTAATCCTGATACAGTTGTGAGTAACGATGGTCAGCTAACTAACAGTCTGACTATAATAACAGGTTCGAATATGTCCGGAAAGACTACATTTCTCAGAACTGTTGCAATCAACCTTGTTCTTGCTTATACAGGCTCCGGTGTCTGTGCAAAGAACTTCAAGGTTCCTTTTGTGAAGCTGTTTACTTCGATGAGAGTAATGGATGATGTAGCCGGTGGAATCTCAACCTTCTACGCAGAGATACTCAGGATCAAGGAAATGGCAGAGTATGTCACCGGTGGAAATGATGTGCCGGCACTATGCCTTATTGACGAGATATTCAAGGGTACAAATTCAGCGGATAGAATAGTGGGAGCTGAACAGGCGCTTAAGAAGCTTTCTGCCGGAAATGCTATGGTTATTGTTTCGACTCATGATTTTGAGCTGTGTGAGCTTACTACTGAAGATGGCTCAGCTGCTGATAATTATCATTTCGAGGAGTACTATGAAAATGACCAGCTTCGCTTTGATTACAAGATCAAGGATGGCAGATGTACGACGAGAAATGCAATGGCGATTCTTAAAATGGCTGGGCTTGTGCAAAACTAACAAAAAATACTGTAAAAAATTGACAATATGACGTTGAAATAATTACGTATTTCAAGTAAAATAAAAGTAGTGTCGGGTGGCACTAAACTAGTAGTATTTTTATAATGAGGAGGAGTGGTATATGGCATTACCAGCTAATATTACGGGCAGTGATAATAATGTTCTATCCATAGCAGCTTCCAATAATAAGGGGTTACTTATTCGTTTTCTTAATGAACAGGTAGAGGATGGTTTCTACGCGCTCGTTATTGATTATCTTAAGGATAGCAATTTCGATCTGAAGACCATGAGTGTAGACGATGACGTAAGGTCACAGTGCACTAAGCTGTATGAATTGGGTGAATTCGTTGATGAGAATATCAAAGCTACAGGTAGATATGAAATCGATGAATGGATAGAGCCTTTGTTCAAATTTGTATACGGAGATATAGATCCTTCGGATATTGATGCTCCTATCAATACAACAGGTATATATCGTTACAGTATATGGCTTATCTATCTATATCAGAGAGAAAAGTTCGGCGAGGCTATGAGGCTTATAGGAGAGCGTATAGCACCTCTGCTTATCAACGTTAGTTATCAGATTCTTGAAGATGATGACAGACCAAAGAATTTTGATAAGGCTTTACTTGGATATCTGGATCTCATTAATGTAGTTATGGACATGGGCCTTCCTACATCTCTTGCAAATTCAGATGCATATCTCAGTAACCTTGAGGTTCTTTATGATTACGTTGTTGAGGATCCTCACGTAGGAAATGATTATAAGACTCAGCTTTCAATAGGTCTTTTCAATACATTTATTGCGAATAAGGATTATAACAAGGCATTTGAGTTCTATGGACTCAACGCTGAGTACATCCCTATTGATAATATGGCAGTTTATGAGAGCTTCAAGGAGCTCATCAGAAATGTAAATACTACTCAGGACACAAGCGTCCTCAGCAGAAATGTACTTACAGCTATTTCTAAGCAGGAGCTTTATAACAAGAGAATTGATACTCTTATCGGTGAGGTATCAGCATTCGTTAAGAAGGTTTATCTCTATATCGAGAATGAGCCTGATATGAAGAAGAACCTTCAGGTTCTTGGTGCAGGTGCTCAGCTTACAGGTAAGACCAATATCTTTGAAGGACTTTATGAGTACAATCTTGTATTCTATGAGTGCGGAATTAAAGAGCTTGTTAATTCAGATGTAAGTGGACGTCCTTGGGAAGAGAAGTATGAAATACTTGAGAAGCTGTATACAACTCTGAATGTTGTATTCGATGGATACAATGTATATGAGCTTTCAAATAAGATAGAGCATCAGTACGTTGAGATAACTTGGATCAACGACTATGTAAATGCCAATCCATCACTTCTGAAGATGTTCTTCAGTATCAAGGAAAAGATCAAGGCGTTTAAGGTTCGTAAGAATGCAATCCTTGAGAAGTCAAAGACAAATTATGAGATCAAGCAGATGATCGATGATCGTCAGAAGACTCTTGTATTTATGGCTTGTGAGGACATGATTGTTAATGGACTTAACGGCGGAAGAATTGCAATCATTAATGGTGATTATGATCCAAAGATTGCAGAAAAGCTTCTTATTAAGAGTTATGATAATATTGTAGTTCCTGCAAGATATAAGAAGAGTGATTCAAGTCAGCAGGGTAGAGGTGGCGGTCTCTTCGGTAGAGCTGCAGCTCCAACTATTGATTCTGATCTTAAGGCTCTTCTTGATGATTCCAAAATTGAAGAGATGCTTCTTAAATCAGAGTGGCTGTGGCATCAGCATGAAGGAAAGGGACAGCCTGAGCAGACACCTCAGGAGGCTACCTACTCAGTTGTATGTCTTGTAAAAGCTACTGAAAAGCTTCTCGATAAAAAGGGTGGCGGAGTACAGGCTAAGCCTGAATCAACACCTAATAAGAAGGTTATCATTACAAAAACAGGTAAGGTTATCGAGCTTTCAGACGAGGGTTCATCAACACCTTCCGGAAGCAATGTAACAGTTACTCCTTCTGTAGTTGAGAACATAAATAACATTCAGTCTATCCTCAAGGATAAGTCTGATGAAAACGTTGAGTATGTGAAGGACTATGTAAATGACTGGATCGATACTCTTATGAAGGCTAAGTTCGATATGGACACAATGCTTTCACTTTTCGAAGCTGAAGAGCTTAGAACCAAGACATTCCAGGTTCTTAAGAAACTTAGAGCTGATATCCTTTAATAGGATGATTTATAGGGTGAGAAAAAGATGGTGACGATAATCCCTCGTCACCATCTTTTTTATAATTCTTTTACTTATAATCCATTTTATATAATTGTTCAAAGCTACTTACGGTTTTTGAACTTTTCCTTTATCAGATATATCCAAAGGATTGGTTTTTCGATGATACGCTTCAGGTATATCTGGATTTCTTCGTGAAATGCAACCTGTTTTACGAGGATGTTATGAAGCCTTGCATTGTTGGCACCCCATATATCCGTAAATAGCTGATCACCAACGAAGAATGTGTTTCTTCTTTTTGTGCCCATTAGACGCATGGCTTCCAGATAGCCATCTCTTTTTGGCTTTCCTGCTTTATAGACGTAGCATCCATCGATTGGATCACTGAATTCTTTGACACGCGGTTCTTTGTTGTTTGAAACAAAGCAATATTTGAAACCAAGCTCTTTTAGCTTTTTGAATAATGCAAGCGATCGTTCGTCGTGCATAGCGTTGTGTGGAACCAAAGTGTTATCGATATCAAAAATAATACCTCTATAACCTTCGTTATAATATTTTTCAAAGTCAATCATATAGGTTGATTTACAATACTCTGATGGGAATAGTTTAAAACTCATGTACTTATACCTCGTAATTAATTAAAAAATTCGTATACTGCATTAGCGGCTTTCTTGTCCATACCTTCAACCTTCTCGAGCTCATCTAATGATGCGTTTTTTATACTGTCAACATCCTTAAAATGTAGCAGAAGAGCCTTTCTTCTTTTCGGGCCGATTCCTTTTATATCATCGAGTATAGATCTTGTCTGATCTGCACTCCTTAACTGTTTATGATAGGTTATTGCGAAACGATGTGTCTCATCCTGCAAGGCAGTAATCATATGAATAGCTTCACTTCCGGGTTTAAAGCTTATTTCCTCGTCCTTATAGTAAAGACCTCTGGTTCTGTGATTATCATCTTTTACCATACCACAAACAGGTATTTCAAGACCAATACTATTTAGAACAGCTTCTGCTATATGTACCTGTCCCTTGCCGCCATCCATCATTATTACATCGGGCAGGGGGCCTATTTTTTCATCAGTATATCTTCTTGAAAGAACTTCCTTCATTGATGCATAGTCGTCCGGTCCTTCGACGGTTTGAAGCTTGAACTTACGGTAGGCGTTCCTTTTTGGCTTTCCGTTTTCAAATACGACCATTGATGCGACTGAGTGATATCCGGAAATGTTTGATATATCGAAGGCTTCCATACGAATAACATTTTCCGAACCTATTATTTCTGCGATTTCCCGGCATGCTCCTGTAGTTCGTTTTTCAAGGCGTTTTATTCTTTCTATATCCTGCGACAGGACAAGTCTTGCGTTATCCTCAGCCAGCTTGATCAGTCCCTTCTTTTCGCCTTTTTGCGGTGTGGTTATTTTAACATTTTGTCCCTTTCTGTCAGAAAGGTATTCTGTGATAACCCTGTCGTCGTCTATTTTAACTACAGTAAGTATTTCCTTTGGGATAAATGGAACAGCAAAGTAGTACTGCTTAATGAACGCGGTTATTATTTCGCTGTCAGTGTCAGAGCTGTCGATGGACATATGATGATTTTCACGGCCGATCAGGCTTCCGTCTCTGATAAAGAATATTGAAATAACAGTATCCTTATCCCCTCGTGCCATAGCTATTATATCCTTGTCGTCAGATGAACCGTTACTAACTCTTTGTTTTTCGGATATCTTTTCGACACTTTCAAGCAGGTCTCTTGTTTCTGCAGCCTTCTCGAATTCCATTTTTTCAGCCTGCGATGTCATTTCTTCCTTTAGTTTTTTGATCACTGCTTTAGTATTTCCGTTAAGGAAGCTTACTGCCTCTTCAATGCTTTTGTCATAATCCTGCTTACTGATAAGACCTGCACATGGAGCAGGACACTGGCCTATCTGATAGTAAAGGCAAGGGCGGTCATCACATTTGCTGTTATTCAGATTCCTGTTACAATTTCTTAAATGAAATATCTTTTTGACCAGAGCAATAGTGTCATGAACTGCCTTTCTATCGGTGAAAGGACCAAAGTATAAAGACTTATCTCTTGACATTCTGTGACTCATCATGATTCTCGGAAAAAGGTCTCCCAGAGTAATCTTGATATATGGGTAGCCCTTGTCATCAGTCATAAGAGTGTTGTACTTAGGTCTGTGTTCTTTAATGAGATTACATTCGAGAACTAGTGCTTCCATTTCAGATGCGGTAACTATATACTCAAAGTATGCTATCTGTGAAACCATTTTGGTTATCTTCGGTGAATTGTTATGTCCGTGACCGGCTCTGAAATACTGTCTGACACGGTTATGCAGATCGATAGCTTTACCGACGTAAAGAATAGCCTCGTTTTCGTTATGCATTATATAAACGCCGGGGCTATGAGGAAGCTTATTTAATTCTTCTTCGATATCAAATATACTCATAATGACATTATTATACACTTTGAGAGTGAATATTGATAGTGAAATAAAAACACTTATATGTTAAAATAATAAAGGCGCTTTTGGGTGAAGGGGCCATAAATAACTTATATATGGGAGGTCAAATGAAAGAAGAATATTCGGTGGCTCTCACTGATTTGATCAAAAAGATGAATCTTGAGAATCATACACCTGAGATAAATACGGATGAAATCTTTATAAGTGATCCGGATATAAATAGGCCTGCGCTTCAGCTGGCCGGATTTTTTGAGCATTTTGATACTAATCGTGTTCAGATATGCGGAAATGTAGAGAATGCCTTTATTGCAGATAAGCATACGAAGGATGAAGCAAAGGAGATATTTGATAAGCTATTTACCTATAATATCCCTTGTCTTGTTTTTTGTAGAGGGATAGAGCCTTATGATTTCGTTATTGAGGCCGGAAAGAAACATGGTATTCCTATACTTACAAGTCATGCAACTACATCTTCCTTTGTACATGAGACTGTTCGTTATCTTCATGAGGAGCTTGCACCGCGTATCTCGCTGCATGCAGTTCTTGTAGATGTTTTCGGTGAAGGTGTGCTTATTATGGGAGACAGCGGCATAGGAAAAAGTGAGGCTGCTCTTGAGCTTATCAAAAGAGGACATCGTCTTGTTGCCGATGACGTAGTAGAAATAAAGAAGATTAGTGATGAACAGCTGATAGGCACGTCGCCTGAGATAACGAGACATTTTATTGAGCTCAGAGGTATTGGTATAATAGATGTAAAGACTATGTTCGGTGTAGAATGTGTTAAGATCTCGCAGCAGGTTGATCTTGTTATCAAGCTTGAAGAGTGGGATAAGGATGCGAATTATGACAGACTTGGTCTTTCGGATAGTCATGTAGAGATACTTGGAAACAGCATTGTTTCTCATTCGATACCAATTAGGCCGGGTCGAAACCTTGCGATTATCGTTGAATCCGCAGCTGTTAACCACAGACAGAAGAAGATGGGCTATAATGCTGCGCAGGAGATGTATAACCGTGTGACAAAGGGCTTGCAGAATAATTAAATTATTCTTTTGAGATAACATTTTAGGAGGATTAATAAATGGAAAAGTATGTATTTGGAGTAGATATCGGAGGTACGACGGTAAAAATAGGACTTTTTTCTGTTGATGGTGAGCTTCTTGATAAGTGGGAAATTACAACCAGAACTGATGACGGTGGAGCATACATCCTTTCTGATATAGCTGCTTCAATTGAGAATAAAATGACCGAAAAAGGATTATCAAAGGATGAGGTTAAAGGAGTAGGAATGGGAGTTCCGGGACCTGTAAAGGAGGATGGAACTGTTATAAAATGTGTTAACCTCGGATGGGGAGTTTTCAATGCTGCTGAGGAGCTCAGTGGGCTTATAGGACTTCCTGTTAAGGTTGGTAACGATGCCAACATGGCTGCACTCGGTGAGTACTGGCAGGGAGGAGGAAAGGACTATAATACTGTTGTTATGGTTACTCTCGGAACCGGTGTCGGCGGTGGAATTATTATAAATGGTAAAATGCTTGCCGGTGTAAATGGAGCCGGCGGCGAGATAGGTCATATGACCATTGACCTTGAAGAAAATGATGTCTGCAATTGTGGAAAGAAGGGCTGTCTTGAGCAGTATGCTTCTGCAACAGGTATAGTAAGACTTGCAAACAGAGCACTTCAGACAAGTGATAAGCCTTCAAAGCTGAGAGAGGTTAAGTATATCTCAGCTAAAGAGATATTCGATGCTGCAAAGAATGGTGACAACCTTGCTCTTGATCTGGTTGAGGAACACGGAAGAAGACTTGGTCTTGCACTTTCAAATGTAGCTGAAGTCATTGATCCTGAAGTATTTGTTATCGGTGGCGGAGTATCACGAGCAGGAGAGATACTTATCAATGCAACAAAGAAATACTATCAGCAGTATGCTTTCCATGCATGTAAGAATACAAAGTTTGAACTTGCCACACTTGGTAATGATGCAGGTATGTATGGCGGAGCAGCATCTGCCTTGTAAAAATTAACAGTAAAACCGTTATTTTATCTGTTTTTTTAACTATTATTACGAATTGAAAAATAAAGCTCTATAATGTACTATGTACATTGTGGAGCTTTAGTTTGTTTTAAGCTTTACTCTAAATAGAATCTTTTCGGAGTATTCCAAATGAATTACGAACTATTAAAGAATGAACCTATGTCAAAGCATACTACCTTTAAAACAGGTGGATGCGCAGATACATTTTATAGAATTTTTGATTTTGATGGACTAAGCGAAGTCCTGGATATACTTAACAAAAATGGAGAAAAGCCGCTTATTATCGGAAA
>JAEEGL014323542.1_pt1 | contig 20123 bp, 12 predicted proteins | sample 9134231 | NCBI WGS metagenome assembly JAEEGL01 (sample SAMN16246548, study PRJNA631951) | gut metagenome | biome: gut microbiome; feature: rumen; material: fiber-attached | host: Bos | place: Iran: Karaj | collected 2018-10
ATTCAGATCAGGCGTAAGCATATCGATACGGGATACATTGACTGACACAGGAACAGAATAACCAAGCCTGTCCTTCCAATCCCTTATCCTTGCCGCAGCCTCGCGCCATACGAACTGGTCGAGTTCCAGTATAAGACCATTGTCCTCAAGAACCGGGATGAACACGCCGGGACTTATCATTCCAAGTTCAGGATGATCCCAGCGTACCAATGCCTCTGCACTGGAAAGGAAAGGCTTCTCAGGACGGATATCATACTTGGGCTGGAAGTATACTGAAAAACGGTTGTTTTCCAGTGAAGGCTTGAAGTCCTCCAACAGCCGCTCCCTGTAAAGTTCGGCTTCATGCATCTCATCATCATATATACCAATAGCTTTCCGATAGCCGCTTCTTACAGTGTTTGCGGCGATCTTCGCATAATCAAAACGACGCTCGATCTGAAGCGACTTATCTACAATAGAGTATACTCCCATGCGCAGCCTGACTCTGTTGGTGGATACATCCTCATCCACAAGTCCCTCGGAGACCTTGTCCAGCATACTCTCATAATCTTCCCTGTGTGGGCAATAGATAAGGAAGGTGTCAGCTCCACGGCGGCATGCAACACCCCCGACTTCTCTGGAAATCTGGCGGATCTGTTTACCGATTCGGGCAAGCACGCTGTCGCCGTACTGCTTACCATATCGTTCGTTGATAGTATGGAAATGATTGACATCCAATACGATGGCATCCATAAGAGTCTCATGATAGTGCTGATCATACATCCGAACATAGCGAAGGAAGTAATCCAGGTTGAAAAGATTTGTAAGGCTGTCACGTTCTGTGGACTGGATGATGCTACGTTTCTCAGTAAGTTCGATACACCTTGTGACACGGGCTCTGATGATCTCGACTGAAGGATATGGCTTGGGAATAAAGTCAATCGCTCCGATCTTAAGGCAGTCAACTTCTGCAGTCTGATCTGCAGTCATAACGATTACAGGTATACTCCTGAGTTCCTCCTCTTCTTTCATTATCTTCAGTACTTCCATGCCATTCATCTTAGGCATGCGAAGATCCAGGATTACCATTGCAATGTCGTCTTTATGTGTCTTGACCTGTTCCAATGCTTCGACCCCATTAGAGGCATACAGGATATCATAGCCATCCTTCAACATGTTGCCGAGAATCATCAGGTTAGGCTTCTCGTCATCAACAATAAGGATGAGACGCTTCAAGTGAAGAATCTCCGCATCTTCATCCATCGGGAACATCTGCTTGCTGTCAGTCTCTGCATCTTCACGGGAAATGGCGCCCATGCCCTTCAGCAGTTTCTTTTCCTCATACATCAGTGCGTCTGCACGTTCAAACACATCATGGAAGCTGGTATCCGTGCCCGGGGTATAATCTGACAAACCTCCCGATATGACAACTTCTTTTGTGCTTATGTGCTCAACTGATCGATCATGCAGCGCCAGAAGCAGCTCTTTTCTTATGATATAATCGCGCCCGGTCAATACAACCACGAACTCATCTCCGCCGGTCCTGTAAACAGGGCTGTGCTGGAAGATGTCGCAGATCATCCTACTTGCGCTGATAATGTACTCGTCGCCCGCTTTATGGCCAAGAGTATCATTGATCACCTTCAAACCATTGACATCACACACAACAACAGCAAATCTCTCTGCTTCCTCCATTTCAATGGCTGCATTTATCTCTTTCTGGTTCAGAAGGAAAGCGTGTTTGCTCTTAACCCCGGTCATAGGATCGGTGAGAGCAACATTTCGAGCTTGGTCGCGTTCACTGGCAGCCTTCTTCTCCCACCTGTTCATGGTAGAATAATTGATGATCATCACGATCAGTGACAGACCAAACAGTCCTCCGATGATCAATGCGCTGGTGTTGTCAGCGTCATGAAGCCGCCCGGTCTGGATAGCCAGATATTCATCTTTATCTATTGCCAGCGTCTCGCTGTCAGCTGTTCCATCAATATAGCTGGATATCTCAGCCATTATTTTATTTTCCCTGTCTTCGTTCAGTCTTTCCGACCAGGTCAGAGCATTCAGTACAACAAAGACAAACAGGATTATCCATACAAATATAGCTCTGCCGAATTTCCTGTCATGATCCTTTCTGATAACAAAGTTGAAATAAATCAGACCAAGAATCGACCAGATAGCCATGAGAACATAAGTCTCAGTCTCGATGGTGTAGTCGGAAAAGACACTTGGGAACAGTAAGAAGATCATGAATGCAATTAAAATGAACAGACATATACCGCTGATGAAGTGGTTCTTTTTTGCACCCTCTTTTCCGGAAGCCTTAAACACAGCAATGGATGCAAAGCCATATATAATGGCCGCTCCGATAGTCGTTGTGTCTACGATCCATCCGATGGCTGTTCTGCCCAGGAACGGAATTGGAAGGGAGACAAGGAGCACCAGAAGTATAGCTTTGACCGGAATCTCTTTATCATTGAGCTCAGCAAAACGCGAAGGCAGGATTCCATCCTGTGCAACTGCATAACACAGTCGGCTGACAGTGCGCAACATACCGATAAGGCTTGTAAGCACCAGTGACAACAGGGACGCCATCAGGATATACACGCCAGTATTTCCCAAATAATGATACGCGGCATAAAAAGCAGGCAGACCTTTGATCCCCTCAAACTCGCTTAGTCTGCTGATATAATCAAGCCAACTTGTGCATCCCTCCGGATAAGCAGATACGCTCAGAAGGATAACAAAAATATACAATGCTGTCGTTACAGCCACAGAAATTACAAGTACGCGGAACATGTTGCTGTGCTTAAACCTGTATTCTGCGGCAGAATGAGACACGCTTTCAAATCCAATAAAAGCCCATGGTGAGATGAACGCAATACGGACGATCTGCCTGAAGGCGCTTGTATCCGGTATGAAGGCCGGTTTCATCGTCATCCCGGAATTATTGTGACCTATCATAGCCAGGCAGAAGCAAACCGTAATACCGATGGTAAAAATCAGCACCATCGCTACCATCGCCTGAGCCGTCAGCTTTTTACTCTTCATGCACAACAGGCCGATAAGCCACATCACAGCCAGAGTTAACAGCGCTTCACCCAGATAAACTTCATAGCGGAAGATGGTAAAGAGATAACACTTTTTGAAGATTCCCTGAAGGAAGTACCGGGCAAACAGAGGAATACTTGTTGCATTTGCCCAGAAGATGGAAACGTAGATCAGTAACATGAACCACGCTATCAGAAAAGCAAAGTCATAGCCAAAGATGTTTTTCACATAGTTATAAAGACCGCCTACCCCGGGGTAACGATTCGCCAGGTAATGATAATGGCTCGATACCATAAGCATCATGGCAAAACCGATAAGCAGACCAATGATGGACCCCAGCGGGCCTGCCTGGGACAAATAAGAACTGCTTGTGACAACAAGAGATCCCCAGCCTATAGCCGAGCCAACAGATAAAGCCCATACCGCCAATGGCGAGAGATAGGGCCTTAATTCGGTTGAATTATTGGGGGTAGATGATGTTTTTTCGTTAAGCATCATGTCCGAACCTCGTTTATAAAACTGACTCATCACTTAATTAATGATAGCACCAATTTCCTGCATTTTCATAGCCCAAACATAAATTTGTAAACGGTATGTTGTATTGCCATATTCATCGCCGCTTAATAAAAGTTTTTTCGAGTCGGAATTGTGATACAATGCTTTAAAGAGAGGTAAAAAACATGTCACCCATCAACGACGATAAAAATGAAAAACTGGCGGACACCGGTTTTATAAGCGAAAAGATAAAACAGCGTCCCATAAACAGGAAGAAACTCCTCAGGCGAACTCTTATCACTTTCTTTCTGGCTATAGTGTTTGGTATAGTTGCCTGCTTTACATTCCTGTTCCTGCAGCCTGTATTCTCGGACAAGCTGTATCCGGAAGCAGAGCCCGAGCCAATCTCTTTTCCAGAGGAAAATATCCAGGATGAGCTGACGCCCGAGGAAATGATTGCTGTTGAGACAGCCATCGCAGAGAGTGAAGCCCAGAGCATAGAAGCGTCTCAAAAGGACCAGATCGACGAGGCCATTGCATCCTATGTTTTCGGTGCAGCCGACTACGGCAAGATGATGGCATCCCTTAAGAGCGTAGCCACCGAGGTAAAAAAGAGCATGGTAACGGTAACTGCTCTGTCCAACGACGCCAACTGGTTCAGCCAGTCCTTTGAGAGCAGCGGCTCCACTGCAGGACTTATCATTGCCAACAATGTCACATATTATTACATTGTTGTTCCTTCTGCAGCCATCGCTGATGCCGATACCATAAGTGTAACCTTCGTTGACGGCTCCACAGCTTCCGCCATGGTTTGTCTGTCAGATGATGTCACAGGCCTCAGCGTGATAAACGTCCGCCGCTCAACACTTTCAGAGAACACCAGAAAGAAAGTAGTGACCTCAAACCTCGGAAGCTCCAATGCCGGTAATCTCACGGGCGTTCCCGTTATCGCAGTAGGAAGCCCTATCGGAATACAGGACTCCATCTCCTACGGCATTATCACTTCGGAAAAGACACCCTTAGGCCTTGAGGATTCCAATTACAAGCTCCTGACAACGGATATCTGTGGCAGCACTCTTGCTACAGGAGTTCTGACAAACCTCAACGGCCAGGTCATTGGAATCATCGACATGTCCTATAACCCCAGCGACCTGTCAAACCACATCTGCGCCATAGGCATTACGGAGCTCAAGTCACTGTTTGAAGATCTCTCCAACATCCGCAACAGAGTCTACCTTGGAATCCATGGAACGACAATCCCTGCGGATGTCGCAGAATCACTGGGAGTTCCAGCCGGCGCATACATCAAAGTGACAGAGATGAATTCCCCTGCAATGATGGCAGGTATCCAGAGTGGTGATATAATAACTGCTATAGGTTCAGAAGAAGTGACTTCCTACGAGCAGCTGATCAACAAGCTCCTTCAATACGCTCCGGAAGATGTGGTCACTTTTTCAGTAACCCGCCAGGGTCCCACCGAGAGCGTCAACATAGACATCGAAGTCACCCTGGGCAAGGCAACACATAAATAATAGAAATGAGGATTTTTTATGAAGTTTATCAAGGATCTAAAGAACGGCGACAGAATCTCAGACATCTACATGTGCAAGCACAAGCTGTCCGCCACCACCAAGAACGGCAAGGAGTACTACTCAGTTACTCTCCAGGACAAGACCGGCACAGTTGATGCCAAGGTCTGGGAGCCGGGCAGCGGTGGTATAGATGAATTCGATGCTCCTGACTGCATCGATGTTTTCGGAGAAGTAACCAGCTTCAACGGTGCTCTGCAGGTCAATATCAAAAGAGCCAGAAAATGCCGCGAAGGTGAGTATGATCTTTCTAACTATCTTCCCGTTTCTTCCAGAGATAACGATGAGATGTACAAAGAGCTGCTTCAGATAATTGACAGCGTTAAGAACGAGTATCTGAATAAACTTCTAAAAGAGTTCTTTGTAAATGATAAGGATTTCATAGATCTTTTCAGAAAATCCAGTGCAGCCAAGACGGTACACCACGGCTTTATCGGAGGCCTTTTGGAGCACACCTTAAGTGTAACCAAGCTATGCGACTACTACTGCAAGTCATATCCCATGCTGAAAAGAGATCTTCTGATCACAGCAGCCATCTGCCATGATATTGGTAAGACAAGGGAACTAAGTCTTTTCCCAATAAATGACTACACAGATGAGGGACAATTCCTTGGACATATTGTCATGGGAAGTGAGATGATCAGTGAAAAAGCCAGAATGATAGAGGGCTTCCCGGAGCTATTAAAACAGGAACTCCAGCACTGTATCCTGGCACATCACGGAGAGCTGGAGTATGGCTCACCCAAAAAGCCTTCTCTCATGGAGGCAGTTGCACTGAATCTCGCCGACAACACAGACGCCAAGATGGAGACTTTCACAGAGCTTTTAGGAAATGTGACAGTACCCGGATGGCAGGGATACAACAAGTTCTTTGAGACTAACGTATATGAAACAAGGCTCTGACATTTTGTCAGAGCCCTTTTTATCACAATCTTTCAATAAATCTCTTAAGTCTTTCCATAGCAGCTTTGAGGTTGTCCAGAGAGTATGCATAGGATACTCTTATGTATCCCTCGCCGCAATCGCCGAAGGCTGTCCCCGGCACCACTGCCAGCTTCTCCTCTTTAAGAAGCCTTGTGCAGAACTCCTCACTGGTCATGCCGAACTTCTTGATGCAAGGGAATACATAGAATGCACCATAGGGTTCAAAGCAGGGAAGACCTATCTGCTTAAACTCGTTGAGAAGATATCTCCTTCTATGGTTGTACTGCTCCTTCATCATCTTAACGTCATCGTCACCATTCTTAAGTGCTTCCACAGCAGCGTACTGACTCGTGGTTGGAGCACACATGATAGCGTACTGATGGATTTTTACCATCTGCTCCATAATCTCCTGTGGTCCGCAGGCATATCCAAGTCTCCATCCTGTCATGGCGTAAGCTTTGGAGAATCCGTTTATCAGAATGGTCCTCTCCTTCATTCCCGGCAGAGATACTATAGATACGTGCTTACCGCTGTAGGTGAGCTCTCCGTAAATCTCATCTGATATCACATACAGATCCTTTTCAATGACCACCTTGGCAATTGCCTCGAGATCCTCTTTTTCCATAATGGCTCCCGTAGGATTGTTAGGAAAAGGCAGTATCAGGATCTTGGTCTTATCTGTAACTTTATCCAGAACTTCCTGGGCTGTAAGCCGGAACTGATTCTCTTCCTTGAGCTCAATGATCACGGGCACTGCATCTGCCAGAACTGTGCATGGTTCATAGGACACATAGCTGGGCTGAGGGATCAGAACCTCGTCTCCCTCATCTACCATTGCCCGGAGTGCCAGATCTATGGCCTCGGATCCGCCCACGGTGATGAATATTTCTTTTATCGGATCATAAACGACTCCCTGAGTCCTTCTTATATAATTTGAAACTTCCTGTCGCAGCTCCTTCAGTCCTGAATTGGAGGTGTAGAAGGTCCTTCCCTTCTCCAGTGAATAGATACCCTCGTCCCTGATGTGCCAGGGGGTATCAAAGTCGGGCTCACCCACGCCCAGGGATATAGCACCCTCTGTCTCCAGCACCACGTCAAAAAACTTTCTGATTCCGGAGGGCTTTATCTCTGCGACCTTTTTTCCTATCGGGCTCCTCATAGTGAAACCATCTCCCTTGTATCTTCATATTTTTTGGAAAGAATTGTGCCGTGGTCCTTGTACTTCTTGAGAATGAAGTGGGTGGCTGTGCTCAGGACTGTATCTAAGGGTGAAAGCTTGTCACTTACGAAGTTGGCAACCTCGTGAAGGCTCTTTCCCTCCAGGATAACCATCAGGTCAAAGCCACCGCTCATCAGGTAAACGCTGGTAACCTCAGGATATTTGTATATTCTCTCGGCAATGGAATCAAATCCCAGACCTCTCTGAGGAGTAACCTTGACCTCAATCAGGGCGTTGACCTTCTCAATGTCGGTCTTGGACCAGTCTATCATTGTGTGGTAGCCGCAGATGATGCCCTCATCCTCCAGGGCCTTAAGCTCGTTGGCAACCAGTATCTCATCAGCACCCATGAGCACGCTCATCTCATGCACATCGATGCGGCTGTTTTTCTCTATTATTCCTAAGATCTCTTCTCTAATGCTCATTCTAATCTCTCCCATTCAGTGTTTTATTCTATGATACTACATATTGTGTACCTTCACCCAAGAATTTTCAAAATCTCGTCGGACTGTGGCAGCTGCAGGAAACTCTCGTCTTCATCATTTATGATGAGCCTGTCATTTCCTTCCACCAGATATCCTATTATCTCCGCGTTTATTCCCTTGGCCGAAAGTTCGTTTTTAAGCCCTTCTCCGTCATCACTGGATAGCAAAAGAGCTCCTCCCGACTTGAGCATATATGGATTCAGGCCAAAGAACTCGCATATCTCAACTGTCTCCTGCCTGATTGGGATCTTTTTGAGATCCACCTTAAGTCCACACTTAGCCCGCTCAGCGAACTCCCATAAAGCTGCAAGGATACCTCCGGTCGATACATCATGGACTGCACAGTCGCTTCTTGCAAGTATATCTCCGGCCTCTGGTCTTATATCCATCAGCTCCCTGAAAGCAGCTGCGCCGTCCACAAATGGAACGGGATAACGGGTTGCCAGCTCATTCTTTTTCCTGGTGGCCAGCATTGCTGTGCCCTCCAGGGCTATCCATTTGGTGACAAGAAGAGCCTGTCCCGCTCGCGGAACCCTGTCCAGAGTCATGTTCTCATCCTGCCTGTATCCGACGGCAGATGCAGTGACAACACTTCTATTCACAACACTGCTCACTTCTGTGTGGCCGCCTGCGTAAACAGTTTCACATAACCTACAGGCTGATATGGCATCTGCCACTATGGTCTTTAGCTCTTTCTCATCGGCATCGGCAGAAAGAAGAATGCTCAGTGTGATGTGATCCGGCTTGATCCCCTGAGCCAAAAGAGAGTTTATCGCTTTGATGGCTGCGTAAAATCCTTTGTCATCTATGTCCTCCGTGACAGTAGCGACTGCACTGAAGACCTTTCTTTCATTAGAAAAAGCGCAGTCTGACCCCACAGCTGCGCTTTCTACATTTTTAAATTCTGTTCTGATCTGCTTCAAAACCGAACGCTTCAAAGCATTCTCAGTAATCTTGCCAATTCTCATATATTCTCCGGGAGATAGTGGGGCATTTCAGGTCCCAAATCTCCTCCGATATCAGTCGGTCTGTATAATCTCTGCTGTATCAACGGGCTCCGGTGCTGGTGCTTCCGCTGCCGGCGCTGCTTCTGCTGCCGGTGCAGGTGCTGCCTCTGCCGCCGGTGCGGGAACTGCCTCTGCTGCCGGTGCTTCCGCCGCTGGTGCCTCTGCAGCTGCCTCTGGATTCTCTGCCGCAGCTGCTGCCGCTGCAGCTTCTGCCTGCTGCTGGAGCTGTGCATTCGCAGCAGCTGTCGCATCGGCCACTGCCTGATTTGCTGCCTCTGCGCCCTCTGTTCCTGCTGCTCCTCTTGCAGCTGCTATCGCACCTGCAACTGCCTTGATCGTTCCGAGATCTCCGGTTGCCAAAGCGGTCTGCATCTGAGCCATTGATGTCTCATCTGCTCCGCCCAAACCAACGGTGACGATTCTTGGAACCATCTTGTAGGAGCTGGTATTTACCACCTCTTTTGTGGTCTCGCCGTTTTCAGTAACAATTTTCCAGAGCTGTGCCCTATATCCAAGATGCGCTGACTGGACTCCAACATATCCGATGGAATGTCCGCCATCAGTTACGATCTGATCTGCAGAAGCCGGGATTTTCTCCAGTACTTCGCTCTCATAGGAAACCTTCCTGGAAGGACTCCTCTCCTCTACGCCATATATTGTAAATGTGATCCTTTTTTCGGGTGAAGTAGCTCCCTCAATATAGATGGGATGATCCAAATTGTTGACGAACCTGAAGTTCTTGCCGCCGGACTCAGCTATTGCCGCATCCGCTGAAGGATCAACATAGTTTACGATCATTGAATGGTTATGTCTCTCAGTAACCTCCAGCTCTGCCAGAAGTACTGCGTTGTAAAGAGTGGTAGAAACCTGACAGATACCGCCTCCGATACTCTCAACAACCGTTCCGTTCAGATATGATCCCGCCGGAAAATATCCATTGGCCTCTGTAAATGGAGTGATGGTATCAAGGACCGAAAACTCCTCACCGGGATATACCGTAGATCCGTTTATCAGTGAGCATCCGTTAGCCACGTTGGCACATCTCGATGATGTTGATGATGAATAACTTGTGGTAAATGTTCCAAGTACATCTCTTACCTTTGACAGCTCCTCCTTGGTTCCCTTGGGCTGCTGTGCCTCAACAGTGAGATTTACCGTTGTATCTCCCTTAAGGAAGGAACCCTCAAGGAAATCCTCTATTGCCTTGGCAGATGCGTCCTGATCCACCAGATAACCGGTCTGTCCTTCTGTAATGACAAACTCGGAACCGTTCTTTTTCAGTGTGCAGTTAATGGTCTCCTGATCGAAAGCATCTGCACATCCGGCTACCAGCGATGATATTGCCTCATCGTCATAACCAAAGTTAAGATCAAAAACATGCTTGTTATTCTCAAGCTCTTTTAAAGCCTTGTATCTCTCCACCAGATTACCCTGATGTCCCAGTGCATATGCATCCTGCACTACTCCGGTGTTGCTCCAGTAAAGGTCAATATCGTTAGCACAAAACTCTTTTTCCTTGCCTTCATCTACGTGGAGAGTAATTGTCTTTTCCGATAACTCATCCACATATTCCGAGACAGCTTTCTCTGCCTCATCCATATCCATTCCTGACACATCGACCGGTCCGATATATACCCCCTTGGCAATCTGTCTCTCCTCCGCAGCCTCTGTTCTTACTGCCGGCAGTAAAAGTGCAAGAACTGCCGCTACTGCGAGTCCCTCAAAAAACTTTTTCATAATACTTCCTCTGTGATATCATGTAAATAAATCCTGCTTAATTACTGAAAGGAAATTATAGATGAAATTCCCATTTTTAGCAAGCTTCATTCTACTAATAGTATTCTTTAATTTACGCATGCGCAGAGTCTCCAGGAAAGAGGAGATGCGGGAAGCGAACTTCTGGGAAAAAGAGCGCGAAGCCAACAGCGTGCGTAAAAAAAGTCTGGAAAATCTTGAGTATATTCACATCCCCATTGACCTTCTCCCTTTCGGAACAGCAGGTGACAATGCTGCCCTTCAGAAAGCCGAAGATGAGCTCATTGCCCTCAAGGATGAAAAAATTGTCAATCTTACCGGAATAACCAATACAGATCTCAAACTTGAATACGGAGCTGCCAATATTACCCAACTCAGCCAGTTTGACCAAAATTATACTGCCCTGGTCTGTTCACTCCAAAGCTGGGGCCAGGAGCTGTATAACCAGGGCAGGTATGAGGACGCCAGAGACGTCCTTGAGTTTGCTGTTAAAACAAGAAGTGACATAACCGCCACCTACAGGGTTCTCATAGACCTGTACAAGACCAAACTTGGTCTCAACGAAGAAGAGATACAAAAGAAGCTCGACGCTCTTGTTCCAATAGCCAAAAATCTTAACGCCCTAAGCAGAAACACTATTCTTAAGCTCCTGGATTACAAGGAGACTACAGAGAAAGAGTGAATCTGTCAAAAGCTTCCTGTCCCTCTTTAGTGCGCTTGTAAACACCTGCGTCTTCCAGGACATGCATGAAGACTTTACCGATCTCATTCTCAAGAATCTTGTCGATATTGCTCTCATCTATACTGTCGTAAGCGGCGCTGAATTCTTCCACCCAGTCGGCGTGTTTTGCCAGGTCCTCATTGGCTCTTATATCAGCGCCTTCCAGCATGGCTTTCTTCAGCTGAGCCATCTCGTCCTTAAGTCTTGCAGGCAGAACAGCCAGTCCCATTACCTCAATAAGTCCGATGTTCTCCTTCTTAATATGATGAAGCTCTGCATGTGGATGATAAACACCCAAAGGATGCTCCTCTGTCGTAATGTTGTTCCTCAGCACAAGATCCAGCTCATAGTTATCGCCGCGCTTTCTGGCGATAGGAGTTATGGTGTTGTGAGGAGTTCCATCAGTCTCGGCAAAGATGAATGCAGCCTCGTCGGTGTATCCCCTCCACTTCTCAAGGATCTTGTCAGCAAGTTCTATTATCCTCTTATAGTCAGGTGCAGAAAGTCTTATTACAGACATGGGCCACTTGACTATTCCGCTGTTCACATCCTCAAATCCCTTTACTGTAAAGGTCCTTTCAACCGGAGCCTTAGCCATTGCAAATGTATAATGACCGCCCTGGAAATGATCATGGCTTAAGATCGAACCACCTACGATTGGAAGATCTGCATTTGATCCCACAAAGTAGTGAGGGAACTGCTTAACAAAGTCAAAGAGCTTGCAGAATGTTCCATGCTCAATCTTCATCGGTATGTGTTTTGAATTGAACACTATGCAGTGCTCATTGTAGTAAACATATGGAGAATACTGAAATCCCCATTTGGAATCCTGAATAGTAACAGGAATGATCCTGTGATTCTCTCTGGCAGGATGATCAACTCTTCCTGAGTATCCCTCATTCTCCCAGCACAAAAGACATTTCGGATATCCGCTCTGCTTTGCATTCCTTGCAGCAGCGATAGCCTTGGGGTCCTTCTCGGGCTTCGACAGGTTAATAGTGATATCCAGGTCGCCGTACTCTGTGGGAGCGATCCACTTCATGTCCTTCACGATCCTGTAACGCCTTATATAATCAGTGTTCTTGGAGAAATTGTAGTAATAATCCGTAGCGCTCTCAGGGCTCTCATCATATTTCTCATGGAACTTTTTGATCACGTTACTGGGCCTGTCAGTCAGAACTCCCATGATCTTTGTATCAAAAAGATCTCTGTAGACAACGCTGTCATTTTCAATAAGTCCGTTTGCTGCGGCGTAATCATCGATTTCCTTAAGAACAGCCTCCAGGTAAGAAGCCAGCTCTTTTTCATCTGTAGGAACATCCTTTGCCATTGCCTCAATATCCACAGCCTCATACTCGGCACTGTCGAGATTAAGCTGTATCAAAAGAGAATTTACAGTATAAATGATATCGCTACTCTCAATAAGGTTTGTTGCTACTGCATATGCAACAAGCTTGTTGATTGCATCCATAGTTCATTGCCTCCTAAATGTTATATGTTTATCGCAAACCTACCTACACTCAAAAATTGATCCGCTCAGATGACCTCCGGACCGCCGCCGATCTCAACCGTGTAGAAAGTAGCGTCATACCCAATCTTCTTTTTATAATTTTCTCCAACCGTCTTCTTGAACTCATCAATAGCTTCGTCTTTAACGATTGAAACTGTGCATCCGCCGAATCCGCCGCCTGTCATTCTGGAACCAATTACTCCCGGAATCTTCCATGCCTCTTCAGCAAGTGTATCAAGCTCAACACCTGTCACGTCATAATCATCCCTAAGAGATTCATGTGACTGTCTCATGAGCTCACCAAAGTGCTGAATATTGCCTGCCTTGAGGTCCTTAACAGCCTCGATTGTCCTCTGGTTCTCATATACCGCATGTTTAGCCTTCTTCTGCATATCGGGATCGGTGAGCAGATGCTTGTTGGCTTCAAACTCCTCAATAGAAAGGTCTCCCAGCGCTTTGATATCCAGGCTCTTCTGAAGAATAGCCAGCGCCTCCTCACACATGCTGCGTCTAGCATTGTACTGAGAATCTGTGAGCTTATGCTTCTTATTGGTGTTAGCGATAATAATCTTGGCGCCCTGAAGGCTAATAGGTGCATATTCAAATGACAGATCAGCAGTATCAAGGAAGATCGCGTTGTCATCCTTACCCATTGCCACAGCAAACTGATCCATAATTCCGCAGTTGCATCCATTGAAATTGTTCTCAGAGTACTGTCCAATAAGTGCCAGATCCTGATTAGATACCTCAAATCCATAGAGATCTCTCAAAATGAATCCAGTGAGCACCTCAAGTGATGCTGATGAAGAAAGGCCTGAACCATTGGGAATATTTCCATAGATAACCATGTCAAAACCGGTATCCAGCTTCATTCCTCTCTTCTCAAAAGCCCAAACAACTCCCTTTGGATAGTTTGTCCAACCAGCCTTATCTGAAGGCTTGAGATCATCCAGTGAAGACTCGACAACACCCAGCCTGTTCTGGTTTACAGAATAAAAGCGCAGCTTATTGTCATCCCTCTTAGCAGCTGCTCCATAAGTTCCGATCGTGAGAGCACAGGGAAAAACATGTCCTCCATTATAGTCTGTATGTTCTCCAATGAGGTTAACCCTTCCCGGTGCAAAATAGGCCTTAACCCCCTCACTCTTTCCAAACTCCTTCTCAAAACTCTCAAGAACCGCCTTCTTCATCTCCTGATCGATCATATAACCCTCCTGTTTGATAATCTCTCTTATCGCCTTGTTTACATTTTTATAAATCTACATTTACAATTCGTTGCAACTTCTGTAATCTGTTGCAATCATAATACTCTACACCCATTTATTATACCATGCCTCTTTGTTCTCAATACCTGTCGAAATGTTAAACTCTAATATCAGTTATGAAAAAACCTTCTTATTTATCTTTTAAATCCTGTTAATAAAATAGTATTCTAAAAACTATTATTTGCGATGATATTTCGCTCCGTTCTTCGCTAGGTGATTGTCCACGCGAAGGTATTGCGGGGCTCTGCCCCTGCACCCCGGCCTCCAACAAGGAACTGAATGCGACGCCGGACAGCATACTCTTCCCAGTCGGTTTTCTGCTCCGGCGGGCAGTAGGGACCATTTTCTATTTTTGCCCGCCGTAATTCCTCTTATTTTTCTATGATCTGACCTCTCCGGCGGGCTATATGCCACTTTTCTTTTTCCTGCCCGCCGTCAACGTTTTTCTCTACAGGGCTCTTGCTTTGCGGCGGTAGAGTTTACCATTTTGTTATTCTCTACCGCCGGATTTTCTCTGTTTATGGTAGCGCTTCTTTGTTTCGGCGGTAGAAATCACCATTTTGCTTTCCTCTACCGCCGCATTCTCTCTGTTTACGCCAGCAATCCTTTGCTTCGGCGGTAGAAATCACCATTTTGCTTTCCTCTACCGCCGCAGCCTCTTTGTGCATGCTAATAAACCCCTTTTCCGGCGGTAGAGATCAACATTTTGCTTTTCTCTACCGCCGTAGTCTTTTTATTCATGCTAATAAACCTATTTCGCTGAAATCATAGTTATAGCTTTCGACCGGATCTTGATGATTAATTCTTTATCAATTTTTCTACTTCCGGCAGCTACAACCTTTCCCTTAGCTGGGATACCCATTGCGTCGGCCTGCAGGATTACTTTTCCTTCTCAGGCCGACGAATTCAGCCTTACTCTTCGTTGAAATGCCTATTACGTCGGCCTGCATGGACCACTTTTCCTTCTCAGGCCGACGGATTAGTCCTTTCTCTTTGTTGAAACACCTCTTACGTCGGCCTGCAGGATCACTTTTCCCTTCTCAGGCCGACGGGAACAAGCTTTCTCATCGCTGAAACAACTTTTCCGTCGGCCTACAGGATCACTTCATCTTTCTAGGCCGACGGGGCGTCCTTTCTCTTTGTTTGAATACCTACTACGTCGGCTTACAGGATATCTTTTCCTTTCTAGACCGACTGGCACTTTACCTCGCTAAATTGCTGTTTTATGGCAAATTCTATTGGAATTATAAAAGTGTCATAGAAATTAGAGGCTTATTCTATGTCACTTTCTTAAGAATTGGTTAAATGGACATAAAAATTGCCAAAAAGTTTATGGTACTTTTCACCGCAAGAAAAGTATTGCCATAAATATATGAGAATTTTCTTATGGCATTATAATAAGAAACGATAAAATTGCCATAGATCATTGTTAGCATACACCAGAAAAGGCGTATAAGATGGTTCTTTCTTGGACATTTATACGCTTTCCTAAGAATAGACCTATTTTTGCCTGTCTCTTTCGCTTCCAGCTGCTCATTAGTCCATCGCCATTGGTGAACCGAAAAAAACATGCATAGTTGCGGGGATAAAGGATGGCGGACAAGGCTACAACGTTTTTATCAGGAATCAGTTTACGCTGAACTTAGGCTTAGATTCTCTCCTTTTTTCTCAATACGTAAATACAATATAAAACGGTGCGGGGACAAACATTTACAAATGCGAATCACTTTTCCCAAACAATGGTTTTCACACAAAAAAAGATGTATGTCGGCTGCTCTGAATAGCAGTAAAGTCGACATACATCTTTTATTTCATCTTAGAAAATCACAACGCCTGCAAAATGAAAAGCTACAGATTCTTTACACCTGGCCATCCGCATTTCTTTACACGTTGCGGTTATGCAATTTTTAGTTCTTGGCTGCCTGGAGGAGCTTGTCTCTGAGCTGGTTCTCGATAACGGAAAGCTCTGCCTCGGCCTCGGTACGTTTCTGCTTGCCCTCGGTCTGGATCTTGAGCACCTCGTCAAGTGTGCTGATTAGTGACTCGTTGGTATGCTTCAATGTCTCGATGTCTACGATACCTCTCTCTGCCTCTTTTGCGCTCTCGATGGTTGCAACCTTGAGCGCATCTGCGTTCTGGCGAAGGAGCTTGTTGGTCATATCATTGACCTCTCGCTCAGCCTTAGCTGCCTGTGTTGCATGCTCGATACCCATAGCAATAACCATCTGGTTCTTCCAGAGAGGTATTGTGTTGACGATGGTTGACTGAATCTTCTCAGCCATCATTGTATCTGAGCTCTGTACCATACGGATCTGAGGACCTGTCTGCATAGCGATAGTCCTTGTAAGCTCAAGGTCGTAAATCTTCTTCTCAAATCTGTCGCACTTATTAGCGAAATCCTTAGCTGCCTCAGCATCCTCAGGAAGTCCTGAAGCCTCAGCCTTTCTCTGCAGCTCAACAAGAGTAGTGTTACGCTCATGCTCAAGTTTCTTCTTACCGGCAAGGATGTACATTGTAAGTTCCTTGTAGTAGTTGAGGTTGAGGTCATACATTCTGTCGAGTACGTCGATATCCTTCAGCAGTGTAACCTGATGCTTCTGAAGTTCGTTGCTGATGGTCTGTACGTTGGTCTCAGCCTTGCTGTATTTAGCCTTAAGGGATTCCAGCTTGTTGGCGCTCTTCTTAAAGATAGCCCTGATGCCCTTCTCGTCCTCTTCTACCTCAAAGTTCTTGAGTTCTGTCACCAGGTTGGTGATCATGTCGCCCACCTGACCCATATCCTTGGTCCTGACATTATCAATGGCCTTCTCTGAGAAATCAGCAAGCTTCTTCTGTGTGCCAACACCGTAGTTCATGATGCCTGTGGTGTTGCTGATGTCGATCTGCTGGCTGAAGTCCTCAACCTGCTTGAGCTCCTCTGCTGAAAGCTGAGCCTCCATTGCGATATTGCCGTTGGTCTGCGGTGCAGCTGCCGGCTGTGGTGCCTCCTGTACTGCCTCTGCTCCGAAACTTAATGTTGGTGCTGCGGGTGCTGCCCCAAATTCCAATTCTGCTCCCATATCTTCCTCCTGTCTGAAAATTTATTCGAAATAAAGATTTTATTACCTGTCGTTAAAATGTCAGTGTCTGGGTCTGACCCTCTTCCTGGGTCTGGGCCTGCATCTGTGCTGAAACTCCCTGGCCCTCCAGAGTAAGGCCGTCCTGTGCCATCATGGTCTTCATGACGGAGATGTCAGAAGAAATATCCCATGCCATATCCTGGAACAGGCTGTCCAGAAGTTTCTCAAAGGCCTCGTTGATGGTATCCATGGCCGCGTCGATCTCGTTCTTGGTCTGAATGATATTCTCACCAACGTCAGGCTGCTTATCCAACTCCACATATGCATTGAGAAGTTTCCTGGTAGTTGGCAGATAATAGTTCATCAGCTTGTGAAGTTCATCTGCCGATGAAGGATCCTTCTTGACCTGGGCAAAAATCCTGTTCATGATGTCCTCCAGCCTATACAGCTTGTTGGACATCTCCTCTGTATCCGGTATGATATCGTTGATCTGTCTGACAAAGACGATGTAGTCGCTGCCCTCTTCGATGATCTCCCTGACCTTGGGTGGTAGGCCGTCAAGCTCCTTGTTCCTCTCCTTGGTCCTGGTCTCCTCAACCATTCTCTGGTTTTCTTCCCGAATCTGTCTCGCATTCATATCCTGCACAGCGCCAAGATACTGCTCATAGGCTCTGTCAGTGATCATGCAGGTTTTCTCCGTGGCATCCAGTTTGGCTCTCGGGAGGAATCCCTCCTTCATCATGTCTTTGATGTCCTTGAGGACTTCCTTATCAGTCTTCACAGCCACCTTGGCCAGATCCGAAATATTAAAGTACTCGGCATCCTTAAGGATTCCGCCATACTGGTGGAATTTCTTGGCCAGCTGATATTTCTTAAGGCTCTTGAAAAACATAAATCCGCTTCCGGCAGTGAGAAGTCCTGTAACCACTGCTCCGATAGGCGTTGTGGTAAGCAACATTCCAAGGAATATCTGCAGGAAAAAGAATCCCACACATCCCCATGCGATCATCCCGGGCAAACCCAGGTATTTACTGATCCCCTTTTGCATGAAGGGATATACTTTCGCATGAGTCACAGCCCTGCGGTTAGCCACTCTGTTCTGACTTGAATAGTTCACCTTCCTCTCGAAGCTTACAGACTGTATCGCCTTGCTGACATCATCGTGGAGTGAACTGTAATCATTTCTGTCTATTGCGCTGGTGACACTGTTCAAAATGTCGTTACCAACTTTCATAAAATCCTGAACTTCTTTTGACAAAACTCATTCCCCTCTACAATCATAAAAATGCACCTTATATTTTACAGTAACTGACGGGAAAACACAATTGCCTGACACCCCCAAAATGCGTATAATTTCCATATAAACAGGAAGATGAGGAAAAGAAATGGAAAAAGCCTATAAGCTCCTCTTTAACACAGAAGAATCCGATGACCTCTATGTGTACTGCTGCGGACTCTCCCAGACCCAGCCCGGACACAGTTTCGGTCCTGCCCTGAAGCCCCATTTTATGATCCACTACTGCCTCAGCGGCAAGGGCAGATTCTCAATAGGCGGCAAGACCTACCCGCTGAAGGCAGGATATGGCTTTCTCATCGTCCCCGAAGAGCTGGCTTACTATGTGGCAGATGACAAGGATCCCTGGACCTACGCATGGATCGGCTTTGGCGGAAGTCGGGCAGCATCCATCGTATCCCAGCTCGGCCTTTCGCTGCAGCAGCCCATCTTCAAAAGTGACTCCTCCCAGGATATCTATGATCTGGTAAAAGACATGATGGAGCACAATACTTTCAGCGTAGAGGACGTACTTCGCCGTAACGGCCTGTTGTCCATGTTCCTGTCCATCATCGCCTCGGGAATCAGCGTAACTCCAAAGAGTGACTCCGGCACCGACAACTACTACGTCACCAAGGCCCAGGCCTTCATCAGGAGCAACTACTGCAACCCCATCAAGGTCTCCGACATCGCCGATTATGTCTGCATAAACAGGAGCTATCTGTACACTCTTTTCCAAAAAGCCCTTGGAATCTCACCTCAGAAGTACCTGTCCAGCTACAGGATAGCCAAGGCTGTGGAGCTTTTACAGCTAACCAAGCTCCCCATTGAGTCCATCGCCATCTCCTGCGGCTACACTGATCCCCTGGTCTTTTCAAAAGCATTTCATCAGGAAAAGAAAATGTCGCCCTCAAATTATAGGAAGTCACTTCCCAAGAGCGACACCGAATCCGGCAGCAAAGAACACCTTCGGCAGGTAGAGAAATTAATAGAAGAAAGACACATGGAATCCAACGATCCAAACTAGAAAAATTGCCCACAAGGCGCATAAATAAAGAGGTATACCAAATCCGGTATACCTCTTATTATATGTAGATTTTTCTTATTTAACTTCAATCTGAAGCTTGTCCAGATGCCAAACCTCATCAACATATTCCTGAATGGTTCTGTCTGATGAGAACTTGCCGCAGCATGCGGTGTTCAGCAGGGACATCTTAGCCCAGCGCTTCTTGTCAGCATAGGCGTCTGAGATTCTCCTCTGTGCCTCAAGATATGCCTCGAAGTCCTTGAGGATGAAGTACTGGTCTGCCTTATTTGAGTTGTATGTGTTCAGCAGGCAGTTGTACAGCGGTCTGAAGAGCTCTCTGTCCTCAGAGAATGTTCCATCAACCAGCTTGTCCAGAACAGCCTTAACGTTAGGATCGGAGTTGTAGATATCCATAGGATTGTAGTTGCCGTTCTTCTCATACTCCATAACTTCCTGTGAAGTAAGACCAAAGATGAAGGCGTTCTCCTCACCAACTTCGTTGACGATCTCAACGTTAGCTCCGTCCAGAGTTCCCAGAGTAACTGCACCGTTGAGCATCATCTTCATGTTACCGGTTCCTGAAGCCTCTTTACTTGCTGTTGAGATCTGCTCGGAGATATCAGCTGCAGCAAAGATCAGCTCGGCGTTGGATACTTTGTAATCCTCGATGAATACAACCTTGAGCTTGCCCTTGATATCAGGATCGTTGTTGACAACATCAGCTACAGAGTTGATGAGCTTGATGGTCAGCTTGGCTGTAAGATATC
>JAEEGL015911789.1_pt1 | contig 20123 bp, 12 predicted proteins | sample 9134231 | NCBI WGS metagenome assembly JAEEGL01 (sample SAMN16246548, study PRJNA631951) | gut metagenome | biome: gut microbiome; feature: rumen; material: fiber-attached | host: Bos | place: Iran: Karaj | collected 2018-10
AATTCACCTAAAAGTTTATTATAATGATTATCTAATATTTCTTTTTCTTTTTCTAATCTATTATATTTTAAAATTAAATCATTTTTATTTTTTTCTAATAAATTAAATTTATTTTCATAATCAATTAATTTTATTTTATTTTCTTTTAATTCATTTTTCAAATTAATTATTTCATTTTGTAAATTTTCATTTTGATTTTTAAAATCATGTAATTCATCATAAATATTTTGTAGATTTTCTTTTGCATTTTTTTCATATTCTTCTTTTAAAATTTTATATTTATTTTCTAAATTAATATTATCTTCTTTTAATAAATTAATTTTTGTTTCTATTCTATCATTATAATAATCAAACTTTTGCTTTTGTTCATTATAAAGCTTTTGTATTTCAAAAATATAAACTTCAATTGAAGAAATCATTGTATTAAAATAGTTAGTATAATAATCAAATAAAACTTTATCATTTTGAATTTGAGAATCAATTAATTTTTTATTAATAACAACTAAAGATTCATTTGATTTATAAATAATATTAGAAAAATCTAAAAGATTATTAAAATTACTTAATTCTACTTCATTTAATTCTTCTTCTGAAAAAGTTTTTACTCCTTGAGTATTATCAATTAATTTATTTTTTAAATTTTTTTGTAAAATTTTCATACAATTAAAATATAAATCTTTATTTATTTCTTTGACTTTTTGTTTTGTAATTTTTTCAATTAATTCTTTTACTTGTTCTAATTTAATATTTAAAAAAGAATATTCTTTTAAATATTGTTCAATTTCATCAAATGTAATTGTTTTATTATCATTATATTTAAAAACACTAAATAATTTATAAAATTCATATAAAGTATTTTCATCATATTCATTTATATCATTTGAATAATTAATTTGTATTGGAGAAGAAAATAATTGTTTAATTGAATTTAATAAATTATCTTTAGGTTCCATATGAAAAAAAAACAATATTTAAAATTTAATTATAAATAAACTTAAAATAAAAAAAAAACATTTTATTATTAAAAAATTTATTTATTTAAACTAATTCAATTCCATTTCCATCAACGTAATATTTAAAAGCAAAAAGAAAAGGATCAATTACTAAAAAGCAAAATTCAATAAAAAAACACATTAATATAGTAAAATTAATTAAATTAAAACAATTATCTTGATATCGATTTTTTTTATAACAAGGTAAGAAACTTAATAAAATAGGAAAAATAAGAAAAAATAGTTTAAATATTCCTAAATAAGTCTTTCCAATATAAAAATGTCCACTTGAAGGAAAAAAAATTTCTAAAATAAAAGGAATCCATTTTGAAGATTTTTTATAATTACAATAAATTCCATTAAAATTCATAGTCATATAATTATTATTACATTGACAAATATTATTAATACATTTTCCATTATTAATTGGACAATTAGAAATCGAACATTGTGTGAAAATCTTTTTTATTAATATAATGCTCAGTAAAATAAATTTATTATTCATATTTTAATAAAATATTATAATTAAACTAAAAATTAAACAAAAATATTAAAACTATTAAAAAATAAATAAAAATTATAATTCATTTAAAATATTATACACAAAATCTTGTAATTTAATAGCACTATTTTCATCAAATTTTTCACCATTTAATTCATTATTTGAAATAACTTTTAATGAAATAACAGGAATATTTTCTTGTATAGAAATAGAATAAATTCCATAAGCTTCCATTTCTTCACATAAACTATTATATTTTTCATTAAAATAATTAATTCTATCTATTTCTTTATTCCAAATATCACCACTTGATATAATTCCTTTAATTAAATTAATATTATATTTAATTCCAACTTTTTCAATTAATTTAATCAAATTTTCATCTCCTTTTAATTTAATTAATTTATTTTCAGTATCAGAAATAAAATTTGTTATATTCCAAATAAGAGAATTACTTCCTTCATTTAATTTTTTAAAAGGAGTCATTATTGAATTTATATTAATAATTTCTTCACCTATTATTAAATCACCTATTTTTAAATTTTTTTTATGTGCCCCTGCAGTTCCAATATTTATTATCTTATTTGGATGTAATTTTAAAATTGCTTTTGTAGTTGAAATTGAACTGTTTATTTCACCAACTTCAGTTAATAAAAAATAAATTTCATTATTATTTAAATTTGTTTTATAACATTTATATCCTTTTATTTCTTCTTCTGTTTTTTTTTCAAATTTTAACATTAAATAATTTAATTCAATTGGCATTGCTGCTATTATTAAAATTTTTTCATTCATATTTTTTTTATATATAAAAAATTATATTAAAAAAAATAAATTTGAAAAACATTTTTTTTCAAATTTTATTAAAACATTAATAAAAACTTTAATAATATATGATTAAAAAAAAAAAAATCCAAATTTCCATTTTTTTAAAAAATAAACAAAAGAATTAAAAAAATCAAATTAAACTTAATATAAGAACCATTATTAACAGCAACAGTAACATAAGCACTTTCCTTTGGAGTATTATTGGTTACTCCATATATATATTCTAATTTATAATAAAATTTATGATCTTTATTATCAGGATCTCCAGTAATATCGTTAGAAGTAATAAGACATCTTATTTTATTGTTTCCAAAAGCACAATTTGATAGTAATTGAATTGTATATGTTGAATTAAATAAATAAATAGATTGAAATGAATCTTTTGAAATATTATCAATAAAAGTTACTTCTATTTTTCCTATATCTATTTTTGTCCAATCTAATTCTACATATGACTCTGTTTCATAGAAATTTATGTCTAATGATGCTATTGTTATTATTAATATGATTGATAATATATTTCTCATTTTTCGTTATTGTTTTATTTTATTGTATTTTATTTTTTATAATTTGAATTTTTTTTTTAGATTAATTAATTTCATTAACATTTTCTGTTAATTAAATATTTCATTTTAATAAAATTTTTTAAAATATTATTTAAAATAAAATTTGGAAAAAATAAAAAATTAATTTAAAAATCCATATAAAAAAATAATGAAAATCCCAGAAACATTATATTCAAAAGACACAAAAGGAAAATTTCTCTTTATTCGTCATGGACAAACATCATTTAATAAAGCAATGGGAGAAAAAGGAATAAAAAAAGTAAAATCAGATCCTCAATTTTTAGATCCAGAATTAACAAAAGAAGGAATAGAAGAAGGAAAAAAATTTTCAAAAAATTATGAAAATTATAATATAGAACAAATATATGTTTCTCCTTTATATAGGACTTTACAAAGTGCTTATTTTTTATTTAAAAATCATCCTCAAAAAAATGAAATTATATTAAAAGTACATCCTTTAATTTGTGAAATTACAAATTGTGTTCATGATATTCCTTTTGATTTAATTAATAGAAATAAAAAAGATTTTAATATGAATTCAGAAATAAAATTTGATTGGAGTTTATTTGATAATATTTATAAAAGTGATTTTGATAAGTTATTTTTTTACTTTGATAATATTGATACTATTAATGATGAAATTAAAAAAGAAAAATATGATATTATTTCTAAAAGTTATGGAAAGGAAAATTATATTAATAATATTATTGATTTAATTAATTTTAATTTTGATAAACATATGGAATCTCCAAAACATGTTTTTGAAAGATTTAATTTATTTAAACAATTTTTAAAAGATAATCATAAAGATACTTTAAATGATTGTGATAAAAAAGTTTTTGTTATTACTCATAATTGTTTTTTAAAATGTGGTACTAGTAAACAAATTTATAATTATACTATTAATGATGACGATATTCCTAATGATGGTTGTTTATGTAAAAATTTTGATGTTGTTTCTATTTATGTTTAAATATTTTTTTTTTAATTAATTTTTCTTTTTTAAATTTTTTAATATTTAAACAAAGGTTTTTTAATATTTTTTTTATATTAAATCATATATACTATTTCTATTTTAAAGCTTGTTTTTATGGATAAATATAATTCTATTCATTTATTTTAATTTTTTTTAAATAAATGAATATAAACGAATAAAAACCTATTTATTGATTATTATTAAATATCTTATATAAAATAAAGAAAAAACTTTAGTTTAACATTTTTTTACTTTCGTAAATATTTGTTGCAAAAAAAGTTGAATTTAACCTAGACATAAAATGATGACCTTTATTTATATTTTTAATTTTACTTATCCTTTCAATTAAAGGAATAATAATTTCTATACTTATATCATTATATATAAAATGCTTATAAAATAATATTGTTTTATATTTTTTAGATTTTTCAATTAAATAAAAAGGACAAATATATTCAAAAAAAGTTAATTTTATTTTTCCTCTATTTTCTAAATTAATAAGAAAACTATTAGGTGAATTATTAGTATTAAAATTAGATGAGTCAATATGAGTATTTTTATAATTATTAACTATAACTCCAGTAGTAAGAATATTATTTTTCATTTTACTTGCATTTGTATTTATAAAATCTGGATTATTATAATTACAATTACTAATAATAATATGATTTGAATTATAATTATTATCAATATTAGAATCTTTTTTCTTAAATCTCAATTTATTAACTTTAAAATTATAATTTTTATTATTATTATTATTAATTTTACCTTTTTTTTCATTTTCAGGAGGAAAAATATTATTAATAACATCAATTAAAAAAATCTTTTCAGAAAAGTAATTAGAAATATACTGAAAAATAGTAATAATAATTCTAATATAAACACCAATATTTCCAAAACAATCTTGAAATTTTTGATAATTTCTTTCAACTTTAATAAATCTATCCATACAAGTAAAAGAAACTTCAATTAAAGTATGTTTAGAATAAAAAGATTGATCTTCTTCATCAACAAAATCAATAATTGTAGTTTGATAATCAAAAAAATTATATTTTTTTTTATTAACAAAAAAAATTCCATCATCACTTAAATATTCTCCAGGTAAAAAATAATAATAATATCTTTTAACATGTTCACTAACAATTAAAAAAACTTCACTTCTAAAATTATAATTAATAGGATGTTTAAAATTATGATGATTTAATGCTTGACTTAAATAAATAATACTCATATAAGAATTTTTAAAAAATTTTTCCATTTCTGATTCATTTTTACAATTATTTTTAATACTGTTATTTTCACATTTAATAATATGAAATTCTAACATATCATATCCATGAACACTATCACCCCATCTTCCCCCTATTGTTAAATTTTGATTTGGAATTGGACATAAATAATTTTGATATTCATAATCTTTAATTAAATTAATTATATTTTTATCATTACCAAAATGTTTATTTAAATCACAATATTCTAAATTTATTCTTTTTGATATTCTTTTTAATTTAAATATTCCATTTTCATCTTTTTCTGGATAATGCTCATTTTTATCTAATATTATTGATAAGTATGTTTCATCTATTTTTAATGGTCTTCCACCATCATTAATAAAACCTATTAAAATTGGTATATTTGAAAAGTTTATTAAATTTTTATTTGATATTTCTATTGTGTCTTGAATTATTGAAAATTTGCTGTGATTTATTATATTTATTACAAAATTTATTAATATTGTAATTATTGTTATTATTGTTATTAAACTTAATATACTTCCACATATTGTATTGAATTTTATTCTTTGATGATAACGAAGTGGAACTGATAAACCATATAAATCTATAATTTGATAGAATTTTGATTTGAAAGTTTTTTTCATATAATTTTTTTTTTTTGTTTATTTTTTTGATTATTTTTGTTTATTTTAGATTATTATTAGAATTTTTATTTTTTATTAATTTTTTTTTATTATTTTCATTTTAATTATTTAGATATTATTGTATTTTGGATTCATTTTATTATTTAAATTTTTGTTAATCTTTATATTTTTTTATATATAAATAAAGTTCTTTTTTTATATTTTTCATTAATATTTTTTTTTTCATTATATTTTTAATTAAAAGTGTGTTTTTTAATAATAAATATAATTTTAATGTTTTAAATTTTAAAAATTAACTAAATTTGAAAAAGGATCATCTTTCTTTTTTTGATTATTATTAATATTTGAATTAACAAGATTATAATTAAAACTATTATTTTGATTATTTAACATATCATTATTTTTCATTCCCATAATAAATTGAAAATTTTTTTCTTGTTGTTGTTCTTTTTCTTTATTATTTCCCTGATCCTTATAAGCATTTTGTAAATTTTGACTTAAAAAATTAAAAGCTTGAGTTTCTTTTGTTTCAACATTAAATAAATCAACAAGATTTCCATCATTTTTTTCATTTGAATTAACTTGATTATTTTCAAAATTAATTAAATTACTATTATTATTATTAATATTAAAATTAAAATTCCCATTATTAATATTTTTATCATTAACAAAATTAAACCCAGTATTATTATTATTATAATTATTAGTAAAATTATAAATTTCTCCTTGATTTTTTTTTTTAATAAACTGAAATCCTTTTTTCTTTTCTTCTTCAAAATCAACTAACTTCACATTATTATTAATATTATTATAATTATTGTCAAATATTTTTTCTTTAATATAATTTTCTTTACTAACACTTCCAAATTTATTATTATCAATATAATCATCTTCTTCATTTAAAGGAGGAAATCCAGCTTTAGCATATTCACTAATTAAATCATGTCCATTAATTACAAGAGTCATTGGATCAGGTAAATCAAGATTAATCCATATTTTTCCATAATATTTATTAATAATAAAATTTTTTAATAAATTATCATCTTCTAAAATTTGATTATAATTTACATTAGTTAATTTAAATTCCCAATATGAATTTGATATTATATTATTTAATTTTGAAAAATATTCTAATGTTTCATATGACCATAAATCATTGTTTATTGTTTTTATTATTGATATGTTTTTTAATTCTTCTTTGTGAATTTTAGCACATTTTTCACAAAGAAATACTCCTATTTTTATATCTGCTAATATTGGGTTTTTTCTTTTACAATCTGCACATCTTTTATTCTCTGGTTTTTTTAGGAAATGTTGAATTATCATTATTTGTTTTTCAAGTTGAGATTGCATTTTTTATTTTGTATATTATTTTATATTTTATTTTTTTTTAAATTAATTTCAAAAAAATAATATATTAATATATTTTTATATTAATGTTATTTAAAAATTAATGATTTAAAATTTCTAAATAAATTATATATTATTTTTTTATCGTTACATATTATATTATTTCTATTTAATTATTTAAAAATTACAAATCACTCAAATTTAAATAAAAAATACATAAAATCAAAATGGATTAATTAATAAATGATTTTTACTTAAAAAATAAAGTAAAAAGAGTAGATATGAAAGGATTAAAATTCCAATCAAAAATATTCAAATATAAAAAATATACATCAATATTAAATGCATTAATAACAATAAATTTATTTTTTCAATATTAATATATAGAATAATAATTTCAATAAAAATAATATTAAAAAAATTAAACTTTAATATATCTACAGAAATAATATAGAATAAAATAAAAATTTCAATGTTGTTTGATGATTTACTTTATAAATATATTTAATGTTTGATAATCGATTTTAAAGAGAAGAATTTTTACAAATTATTATAAAGAAATAAAAGTAAATAAAACCAAAGTTAATATTTTTGCAGGATTTAAAAATTATATTAATATTTAAAAAATAAGTTTTTTAATAAAAGATAAATTATAATAATTAAAAAATAAATTTATAAACAAATGATAATTATTAAATAAATAAAATTAATACATCCGAAAAATATTAAATATTAAAAATATATAATAAATACCAACATAAAAATATAAAAAAAAACAAATAAATAAAAATGATATTTTATCTAGCAAATCATATATCAAAATTATCAAACTGTAGAAAAAATTCTTGTTCATCATTGGAAAGACCAAAATCATATATTAAAAAAGAAAAATCAAAAGAAAAACAAAAAAGAAAGAAAAATCTAAAAACTCAAATTTACAAAGATGATTGTACAGTTGATCAAATATTAAATGATTTATTAAGGGAAAAATTTGATAATGAAGAAAAAGAAGAATATAGAAGAAAAGAAACAATAAGTAATTTACCAGAATTTAAATATAAATATGCAAATAGACATATGGAAAGAGTAGAAAAAAAATGTTCGATTTGTTTAAATGAATTTAAAGAAATGGAAAGAGTGAAATTATTTTCTTGTAAATTACATCTTTTTCATAAAGATTGTATAATGAAATGGTTAAAAGAACATGACTTTTGTCCTTTATGCAAAAAAAATATTGAGTATTGAAAAAAAATTTAAGGGAGTTTTAATATTTTTTTTCTTTTAATTTTTATATATCTTATATATTTGTTATTTATTATTAATTTAATTTTTATTGTTTTTCTATATATATATAATAATAAAATATATTTAAATTTTTTTTTTTTTTCATGTTTTTATTTAAGATTTTTATTTAAAATAAATTGAAATAATAATAATATAATTTTATTTTAATATTTTAATTTATATTTTTTTATTAATTTTCTTAGGTTTTAAATTTAAACATTCATCTACATAATCTTCTAATCTTCTTAAATTGTTTTCACTTAAAGTATAAATATCAAAATCAAAAGTTTTTGTTTTTGGATTTGGTTTAATATCAGTTAAAACATTTATTATATTTCCCAATTGTTCCATATTTAAAGATTGAACTTTATAAGTTAATTCAGTTTTATCATCATTTGTAAATTTTTTTGATTTATCTCTTATTTTAAACTGACTTTTTTCATTTGTTTTAATTTCAGAATTATCATTTTTATTTTTATTATTATTATTTGTATTAATATTATTATTATTTGTATTAATATTATTATTATTTTTATTATTATTATTATTTTTATTTTGAGTATTTAAATCTTTAATATTAGTTTTATTTGATTTATTATGTAATTCTTCTGATAATTCTGACATTTCCATTATTTTATTTAATAATACATTATCATTTGTTTTTACACAATGAATAAAATATAAATTCCATAATCTATGAATATCAAAATAAAATTTTTCTAATGATGAATATGATGATGATGATACTTTTTTTTCTATTATTTCCAAATTTAATTGAGTAAAAGTCTTATCTTTAATAAAATAATTATAACTTTGTGTTTTGGTTAAATTTGAATAAAAACTTTTTATTTTTTCTTTTATGCTATTTTGCATTTTATTAATAATAATAAATTAAACTTAATTATTTCAATTAAATTAATTTGAAAATAATTTATTTTATAATTTTAAATATAAAAATTTAAAACTAATAATAAAATTCGATAATAATTTAAAGTAATAATTATCTTATAACAGTTTTATTTTGTCTTTCTTTTATATCATTACCTTTTTTTTTATTTTTATAATTTAAGTTATTATTTTCAAAATGTTTTTTATTTTCCAAATCATCTAAAAAGGGCATTTTATATTTTTTATTATAATCATTATTTATAATTAAAAACTCTATAAAATTATCACTTAATTCCAATTTTATTTCTTTAGTATTAAAAATATATTTATCATAATTTAATAAACTTCTTCCATTAATACTAAAAGATTTAAAAGCTTTTTTATATTCATTATAAATAATAAAAGAAGGAATTGGAGAAAATGAAATTAATATTTTATCAGCATTAAAATAAGGAAGAAAAATTGAATTAATAAAACGAACATTCGGTAATGTATAAATATTAATATAACCATCTTTAGAAGAAGAAATAAAAATATTTAAAATATTATTTTGTTCAAGACATAATATTTCTTTTGTATTATTATGAATAAGTTTATCAATTCTATCTTTTCCAGATTTATAAATTAAAATTGAACCTAATTTTGTTCCAAATAAAAAAAATTTATCAAATGAAGTAGAAGTAATTTCACTATTATCTAAAATTGAAGGTATTACATTACTTTTTGATAAATTATTTCTAATATTAATTGGTAATATAAAATCTTTAGCTAATAATTTTAAATTATAAATTAAAATATCTCCTTCATAGAAATTATACAATATTATTATTTGTTTATATTGTTTTATTTCATATTTTTCTATTGTGAGTCTATTTAAAAATTCTTTTGCTTGATTAAGTTTATCATTTAAATTTTTTGTTAATTCTTTTTTATCATTTTTATTATTTTCATTTTTTTCAATTTCTGAAATTTGGTTTTCAAATTTATTAATATAATTTTTTATTTTAATTTCTAAATCTTTTATATGAGAATTTTCATAAATAATTTCATTTTTTAATGATTTTTTCTTTTCAATTTTTTGACTGTAATTAATTTTATGAATAAAAATTTGAGAAGGATTAACTCCTTTTGAACTTTGATTAATATAAAATTCTCTTTTATGAATTGGAATATTTTCTAAATGAATAAAACCTTCATATGAATAATGAGGATAAATATTATATTTTTTTAAAGCCTCAATTCCTTTTTGTGCATAACCAAATGTTAAATCAATCCAATCAAATATTTTTATTTCAGGTCTTTCTAAAATTTCTCTCATTAATGAAATAAATCTTTCAGGATTATTTTTTGACCATAAAGGCAATTCAACATTATTATTATTTTTAATATTTCTATTAATAACATTATTATTATTATTTTTATCTAAGAAATTATTATAATTAATATTATTTATATTTCTAAATATTTCTGAATTATAATAAAATTCTGGTATTAATTCCATAAAATTATCATTTCCTTTTTGAGTTATATCAATATAACAATTATTTAAATTTATTAAAATTTGTTTTTTTTTAGTTTCTTTTTGTATTAATAAATGAGAAATTGTATAAGGAAAAATTCTACCCATATAATAATAAACTGAATCTGAATTTAAATAATGATTCTCAAAATAATTTGGGATAGATTTATTATCATTTAAAGATCTTAATTCATCATATATTGAATAATCTAAAGGTATTAAATCATTAAATTTTTGAATAAATTTTTTTTTCATATTATCATAATTTATAATACTTTTATTTAATCTTTCTTCATCAATAGTTGAAATTGGTTTAGAAAGATCTCTTAAATTTTCATTTTTTAATAAGTCATTAATATCTTTAATTTCATTTTTATTAGAATAATTTGAAATTATCCAAGGAAAAATTGGATATTGATTTACATCTTTAAAAGAACGATTTGATATTAAATTTATTCTCATTAAAAATTCAAACATTGAAATATTCTTTTGTTGTATATTAAGTAATAATGAATCAATATTATTATATATACCTATTATTTTTCCTCCATAATAATATCTTTCATTTATATTTGAACTACTTAATTTTGTAATATAATTAAAAAAAATATCTCTTATTTTTGATATGGATTTTTTATTTTTTAAATAATTATCATCTACTATATTGAATTCAAAAAAATATGACTTATTTTCTTTTGTAAATATTTCTAATGAATTATCTTTGAAAATATAATATTTTTTATATACAAATAATATATCACGAAGTTTTATATTTAAATAATAAATTTTATTTAATTTATATTCACTTCCATAACATAAATTTTTATTACTATTATAATATAAATAACTATAATCTAATATTTCTTTTGGAAAACTAATAAAATCAAATTCATCTTTTTTACAAATTATATAACCTGGCATATGTAAACCTTGTTTTATTAAACATGAAGAATATATTTTATTAGAATTTATTTTAAAATAATTTTTTAAAATACAACTATCTAAATCAGATATTAAATCATTCATATTTATTATATTTTGAGATATATTTATTGATTTATTTACAGTAATATCATTTATATTATTTTCTTCAATATCATTATTTGACATATTAATTATATTATTTAATACATTCTTTTTAATTTGATTAAAATCTTCATCAAAAATGCTATTACCAATTAAATCAAATCCTTTAAATTCAGAATTAAAATAATAAAAATTATTTGGAATATATTTATTTAAATTAAGAATAGGAAAAATAATTGGTAAAGACATTTCTCTACTATAATGATTTAATATTTTAAATTTTAATTTTTTTCTTCCTTCTTCTGTATAAAATAAGTCAAAATTACTATAACTATTATTAAATATAAATAATTCTTTTTTCATTTTTTTATATGATTTTAAAATTTGATATTTTTTAATAGTATTTTTGTCAATTATTTGATTTATTGTGAATTTTTGTTTATAAGGCTCTAAAAATATTTCAGTTAAAATGTATGGAAAAGCATCTATTTCAAAAGAATTTATTGATTTTAAATTATTTTTAAATAATTTAAGTAGATTTTCTTTGTTATCAAAAATCATTTTTTTTGCTTTTTCAATGAAACTAATATCATCTTTTGATTTAATAAAAATTGTATGAAATTCTAATGTATAGTTCATAAAATTTTTTTCATCATTTTTATTTTGAAAATTATAAATTATTTGAAAATTTTTACAACAATAATTTATAATTGACATAAATAAAGTTACTAATTTAACACATACATTATGTGGATCATTGCCTAAATAAATTTTTAATAACATTGATTTAATTGCTAAAAATGATAATCCTATAAAGAAACAATTTTGACTTGATTTTGAATAATTTTGCAAATTTTTATCACTTAATATTATACAAAAAATAATTAAGAAAATAAAATATTTTAAATTAATATTAAAGTTTTCAGGATTAATTGTATAAATTTCAAAATTCGTTAAAAATTTTTTTAATATAATATAATCAAAATTAAATATATTAAACTGTGTAATAAATTGAGTAAATATTTTAATATTTTTAAAAACTGATATAAAATTCTCATAAATTTTTCTATAATTAATATTTTTAATTGTATAAAATTCTTCTCCAAATTTTTTAATAATATCTAATTTTTCATTAATTAAATGAACAAATGCATTTTTTTGACCTATAAATTCAAAAAAATAATATTTAAAATTATTGATTTTTTCATTATTATTATTTTCATATATATATGTATCAAAATTATCAATTAAAAATAAAAAAGAAACAGGTCCATTATCAATACCTTCTAAATATATATCTGATATTATATTTTCTATATATTCTTGTGTTTCTTTAGATAATGGATTATCAATTTGAGTATTTATTATAAATATATGATGAAGTAAAGGTATTAGTATATTTAAAAATGAGAAATTATGATATAAATTAAAAAAATTTAAGACAATTGCTTTACAATAAAATTGTGAATAATAATTCATTCTTGCTATATGAAAGAAATTATTAAAATATGTTAAAAATAGATTTTGATAATTTGCAAAATTAACATTTATATAATCTTTAAAATTTATTTTATTTGTACATTGAACACTTTCAACAAAATCATTATATAATTTATCATTTATATCATTTAAAATTATATTATCATCATCTTCTGGAAATAAATTAATAATATTATTATAAATATTTATTGCTTTATTTGAATTATATTGTAAAATATAGTCTTTATCGAGAAAATGGTCTATATCTTCTGTATAATTATTTAAATTTTCAACATCTATTTTTTTAAAAAAATAAAGATAATAAACTATGAATACTTGAAAAAGATTTAATATTAATAATTTTATATTTGGTTCGTTTCTTTGTGATAAATCTTCAATAAAATTAAATAAATGGTTTTTAATTAAAAATTTAAATAATGAATATTTTTTATCTATTTGATTTTTTATTTCTTCTTCTTCTTTTGTTAATTGTTTTATTTTTGTCTCATTTTCATTAGTTTGATTGATGGATTTTTTTATTTTAGATTGTTGTAATTTTAATTTTTTTAATATTTCTTGATTTGGTATTTTAATATTTAATAATTTTAAAATTAATTGTAATGTTTTTTCAATTATTTTATCACTCATATTATTTGTATATATTAAAATAAATAAATCTTTTATTTTTTCTTCTTTTTCATTTTGTAAATAATCATAAAAATGATTAAAAACTTTATCATAGAATTCATCATTAAAATAATTTTTTTCATGAAATTCCAAAATTAGATTTATTAAATAATAATAAACATCATTTTTATATTTATTTAATCTGAATAAAAATTCAAGAAATTCATTTTTTAGGTTTAAGATAATTTGAATAAAATTTTTATTTAATAAAAACCCTTTAATTTCATTATAAAATGGATCATTTTTTTCCTTATAACAAATAAATATTTCAAAAATAATTTCTATTGTTTTAAATAAATTTATATTATTATCATTTAATTTTTCGATTATTAGAAACAAAAATGTTAAAAAACGTGAGTTAATTGCATCTTCAATATTATGTTTATGTGATAAAATTGTGCTTAATATTTTGATAATTTTCGAAAATCTTTTTATCATTTTATCTTTATCATCATTATATAAATTATATGTTACTTCAAATAAAGGTAATAAATTTTTTATTCCTCCAATTAGAAAGATATTTTTTTTTAAATTTATATGATTATATGAATAAAAATTTGGAAATTCATTTTTATATTTTTTTATAAATATTGAATTCACTTCTTTTATATCATAATCATTATTTATATTAATAAATAAAAGAATAGGAATATCAAAATAAAATTCATTATTAATTTCTATTTTTTTATTTATTTCATTATTTATTGAATTTATTATTTTATTATTTATATTTAGTTTATTTTTATTAATTCCATATATTAATTCTTTAATATATTTTTTTGTAAAATAATTGTGTATTTCATTTTCTTTTTCATATATAATAATTGGGGATATTATTCCACAAAATTTTGAAAAAAAAGATATTCCTATAATTTCATTTATTTCTTTTGATATAATAGAATTCCAAGTTTCATCATTAATTTTAATATTTATTTCACATTTTTTATTTTTATTTGTTTTAATGATTACTTGAATAAAACTCCATTTATTATTTTGAATTCTAGTTGAATGAATTTTATTTTCATTAAATAAACTTTCAATATTATTATTATTTGTTAATTTAATTTCAAAACTATTAATATTTGAAAAACAAATTTTTAATAATAAAGAATTAAGATTGTTATAATTTTGATTGATATAAATAAAAAAATTAATATTTAGTAAATTTCTAATTGTAAAAACATTTTCATTTGAAATATTAGTAATTAATTCATTATTACATAAATAAAAAAAATTATCTTTAAAAAATTCATAATTAATTTCTTCATTATGATATAAAATACTTAATAAATTGACACATTTATTTAAAATTTTTTTAGGATTTTCTTTTGTTTTTAAAGGAATTTGGAAAATATTACCAATTTTCCTATATATATAATCATAAATTTTTTTTTTTATTTGAAAAGGATTTGATATAAAGTAAAAGAAATTTTCTAAAAATTTTTTATCCTCTTTTTTGATATTTTCATAACAATATAAATCAATTAATAGTTCAAGAAATTCTTTTTCATTTATTTTGAATAAGTCATTTATGTCTAATATAATTTGACATAATTCTGGAGTTTTTTTAATTAAAATTAAAAAGTCTTTTATTAATTTTATATTATCTTCTTTTTTTAGTTGTTTAATTATATTCAAAAATTTTAAAAAAGATTTTTTATTTATATCATCTCTAAATACAGGTATTATAAATCCTTTTTCATCTTTTTGAAATAAATGTTCCATCCTATATTATTATTTATTTAAAAAAAAGAAATTAAAAGTTTTGGTATATTTATATCTATTAAATTTAAAAAATTATTCAAAAATGAATTATTATATTATTAAACAGTTTTCCTAAAATATATTAAATTTTAAAAATATTCTCAATCTTAAAATAAAAATAAAATATCAATTAAAAAAAAAGAAAATATAAATAGGTATCTAAAAAAATATAAATAAAAAAAATGTCCAAAATAAAAAATTTACTTTTAATTCTTTCAATTAATTTAATATTCTCTTCTCCATTAATAACATTTAAAGAATCTAAAATTCGAAATTTAGAAATAACAAAAGAAGAAGCAAAACAGAAAATATTTAATAATTTAAGAGAACAAGCAAAAAAATATATATCAAAATATCCAGCAGGATTAAATAAATTAATTACAAATTTAGCGAGTACAACATCAATTAAATTAGATGAAGTTCCAATTTCTTCAATAGATTCATTAAAACAAACTCATAATTTACCAGATGATATAATTACAAAATTTAAAGCAATAAAATATACAAAAGAAATAGTTTTTGAATTATTTACTTTTAAAAATATAAAATCAAATACAACTATTGAAAATATTTTTGGTGTAGCCACAAGATTAGATTCAGATCAAATATTTTTTGTTTATGTAAGAGGAATTGCAAAAGCAAAAGCAATAAAACAATTTAATGTTATTAAACAAAGAAGATGTCGTAGAATTGTATTTGTTAAAAAATGTAGAAATACAAATAGAAAAGTAAAAAGAGGAAATAATGCAAAAGAATTACAAATTATTCAATCTGGTTTAATGGCAAAATTTTATGAGACTTTAAATTCAGTTTTAGATTTAGATCAACAAAAAATGATTGATTTATTTAAAAATTATTCTAGAAAAATAATAAAACAATTTCCACCTAATTATAAAAAATTAATTGTTAATCCTCAAACTTATTTAGATTTTAATACAATTTATATTAATTTAAATGGTTTTGAAGAACAATTAAGAGAAATTGGTTTTAGTGATAATTCAATAAATAAAATAAAATCAATATCAAATGGAAAAGGTAAAAATGTTGAATTATATGAAATAATAAAAGATGAATTATTAACTCAACATTTTATTGTTGGAGTTGCATTAAATATTGAAAATCAAATTATTTTATCATATGCAATTGGAAGAGGTGAAGTTAAATTATATCATAATTATTGTTATTATTATTATGTGATTAGAAAAAGAAAACGTTTAAGAAAAAGAAAAATAACTGTTGAAAAAAATGAAAGTTGCTTAGATGATGATCAATGTTTATCTTCTTGTGATAAATTTAAAAAAATGAATCCTAATCCTATTAAACCTTTAGTTGGAAAAGATAAAGAAAAAAATAAAAAAATTATTAAACAAAGTGTTATTGCTGAATTGACTCAAGGAATTAATAAAATACTTGAAGATATTCAATTTTAAATTCTTTTTTTTTAGTTATGTTAATAACTTTAAATTAATAAAAAAATTGAGATTTAGTTTTAATTTTTTTAATTAATTAATTTATTTAATATTAATAAAATAGAACTAATATTTTAATTGAATTGTTGATAAATATTCTATTTAAAAATTCTTTTATATTTTAATATTTTTTAATATTTATTTTTTTATCTTATTTTTTTGATAATTTATATCAAAAATTTATTCATGAAAATTTTATCTAAAATAATATATTGAAAAAAATAAAAAATGGCTATATTTGAATTAGGATTAATAAGAAGTTTTTTATTATTCCCATTTATTCATCCAATTTTCTGTTCATTAAAATTAATTTTTATAGAAAAAGTTTTATCAGATGTAAATAAAAATACAAATCCAGTATATTTATTTATATTAAAATCATTTTTAACTCACTTAATTCTTTTATTTCAAATAATTCCAGAATTAATTTCAAGGTTTCGTCAAAAAAGAAGAAATTTAGAATTTTTAAATTCTACTTATGAAAATACTAATTTAATATTAAGAAATTATTCTAATTATAATCCAAAATCATTTCTTTTAATTTTATTATCAACAATTCTATTTTATTCAGCTATTGGTAATAGAACAGATGATAATTTTATGATTTTAGGAAGATTTTCCCTTTTATTTTGTATAGCATTTTGGAGTTATATTATATTAGATATTAAAATACATAGTCATCAAATTATAGGAATTATTTTTATTATTATTGGAACTATTTTTTTAATTATTTTAAATATTGTAAATGGATTAAATAGTTTAAATTTTCTTGATGTAGTTTTTTTTATTTCATTATATTTTATAATTTGCTTAAAATATTGTATTTCTAAATTTTTATTAGAAATATATTTTGTTTCTCCTTTTTTTATATTATTAATTGATGGAATTTTTGGTTTAATTATTGATTCTCTTATAACTTTTTTTTTTATTCTAATAGATTATTTTAAAATAAATGAAATAAAGATATTATTTAATGAAATATTCAATAAAAAAAATAATACCTTATATTTAATATTATATACTTTATGTGAAGGAATAACTCAAACTTGTATTATGATTACTACTTTTTATTTTAATCCAACAATGGTTGGTGTGTCTGATTATCTTTCAGTATTTATTCAAGGAATAATTAAACAATATAAATGGACTTATTATATTGGATATCTTTTAATTATTTTTGGAGTTTTTATTTATAATGAAATAATTATTTTCATAATTTGTAATTTAGAATTTGATACTAAAAAATATATTACTTTAAGAAGTTCTAATGACCTTGATTTTGATGAAAGTTTATTAAGTAATTAATTCAATTTAAGTATTAGATTTTATTATTTTTTATTTAATTAATAAAAATGAATTTAAATAAAATAATATTTATTATATATTATTTATTAAAAAAAATAATATCAAAAAATTTATTTTTTATTAAAAATGATGATTAGTTTTAGATTTCATAGATATCATTTTATTATTGTTGCGTATGTTATTATTGAATTAATGAAAAGAATATTTAAAGAATTATTAGAAATCCAAAAAACAGAAACAAAAAAAACAGAAAATAGAGATAATTTTAGGAATTTTCAAATGTTTTTATCACATATTTTTATATTATATTTTTATTTTGATGAAACAAAAAAATTAAAATCACTTCAAAAAGATGAACTTGATTCTTCTAGAATATCAATTTTAAATACTCATTTAAATATTCCAACTTCAGAAAGAGGAAAAGTAAAAATTCACAAAGAACAAATTTGGATTTTAATATTAATATCATCATTATTACATTTAATTGCATATTTCCCAATGGAAAGATTATTTAGAGAAATGAATGTAAATTTAAATAATATAACAGGATTTTATATTTTAATAATAATAATAATTGAAAAAATAATATTAAATACTCAATATTCATATCGTCATATTTTATCATGTACAATTTTAGTAATATTTACTATAATAAGTTTAATTTTAGTTAAAATTGAAAAAAAATATAGTTTTACCAATTTAATTGTTGATCTTTTAGTCTATTGTGGTTATCATTGTATACCTATGGCTTTAATTTTTAATATTTATTCATATGTTCATAAAAATTATTATGTTTCACTTTATTCACTTTCTGGATATGGGGCAATTATTTCTTTAATTTGTACTTTAATACTTGAATTTTTCATTCCTGGAAAAACAATTTTAACAATTATCTCAGAATTTAAAATTAAAGATTATTTTTTATATTTCTTTATTTTTATTTGTATGGGAATACAAAATCTTATTAATATTTTAATTTTAATTTATTTTAAACCTTGTGTTATTGCAGTATTAAGTTCTTTTTTTCCTACTTTAAAAATGTTTATTGATTTAGTAATGAAAAAGAAATTTAATGAAAAAAAAATTGGTTTATTTGTTACAAATTGTATTTGTCAATTATTTTTAATTTTAGGTGCTTTGATTTTTTGTGAAATGTTAATTTTAAGATTTTGTAGTTTAGATCTAGGAATAAAAGATACTCAGTTTAATTTTATGGAAAATAAAAAAATTAAAGAAGATATTGATCTTGCTTTTGAAGATAAAAATAATTCTTCTCAAATTTCTTAGATTAAACAATATAATATATCATTTTATTTTAATTAAAATTTAAGATTAGATAAATTTCTTTATGTTTATTTTTATTAAGTTATATTTTTATATTATATTCAATTTAAATAAAATAATCATTAAAAAGTTTAAATTATCAAATTAATAAAATAAATAATTATTTAAGAATCAATTATTATATTAGCTTATTAATTATTAATCAATTAAGAAAAAGAATAAAAGATTATCAAAATTTAAATATTAATATATTTATTTTACATAATATATTAAATTTAAATAATATTATTCAATAAAAGGGGATGGGGGATTGGGGATTGGGGAT
>JAEEGL014213004.1_pt1 | contig 20122 bp, 20 predicted proteins | sample 9134231 | NCBI WGS metagenome assembly JAEEGL01 (sample SAMN16246548, study PRJNA631951) | gut metagenome | biome: gut microbiome; feature: rumen; material: fiber-attached | host: Bos | place: Iran: Karaj | collected 2018-10
AAATCCTCCAACAAAGCTGAAATCATGCGCGCGATCCTCGAGAAGGCAGGCATGCAGACCCCTGCCGGCGCCTTCTGTTTCTCCATGCCGGTCACGAAGGTGGCAGGATTGCGCAAACTAGACGACGAAGAAGAATAACATTCTCTCCTGGCTGCGCCTAGCTGTGCAGTATACGGTCACAGACGATATGATCATACAAAAAACCCGCTGTCATCAGGTCTAAGCCTGATAACAGCGGGTATTTTTTGTGTCCGTGATTATGCCAGGGTGATCTCCTGTGTCTTCACACCGGCTTTTTCGTTCTCGGCCGTCAGCTTCAGCACATCACCGGCCTTAGCCTTAACGATCCAGGAGAATTTCTTCTTAGCGGGAGCGCTCGCAGAAGTTGTGATATTTCCGTAGAAGAAAACGCCTGTCGCGGTCCGGGAATAACCGGAGAGCGATTCAACCTTCTCCTCCGCCTTGCCGGACAGGAGCTCTGCCCCGTCAAGCTTGACGTATACGGGCTTCGCGACTTTCAGCTTGAACGCTTCATCCGTCAGATTGGTCGGGAGATAACCGCGGTTTCCGACAAGTGCGGTAACCTTGTAGACTCCGTCGCTGACCTTCTCCGCGGAGAAGTCCTCGATCACGAGCTTAGGCATCGCCAGAGCGAACCGGATGTTGAATTTCGTATCATTCTCACACTCGGCAAGCAGGAACTTCGGAGGCGGGTTCTGATGCGTGAACTTGTAGTGGAATCCGCCGATCTCGACTTTTCCGAAAACAGGATGATCGAATTCCGTCCAGTCCAGCCAGTACTCCGGCGCGTTCTCTTTGACCCACTTCACACAGGCGTTGAAGCGCTCGATGCTCTTCTTGGGATCGCCGAACCGCTCCTGCCCCCAATCCGTCGGGACACCGGCCTTTGTCGCGATATCCCAGAATTCCATCGTATAAGCGGGAATGCCCTGGGACTGGTACATCCAGTCATCAAGAGCTCCACTGTTATAGTTCTCCTGATCCGACATGAAGGAATCAAAGATATTCATCGGAAGATAGCCAAGCTCTTCTTTGCCCATCTCGGCGATTGCCTTCATCGATTCGATATCAGCTGAAGGAGCACTCTTGGCAGCTCTTGTTCCGGGCGGATACAGAATGATTCCGCCTGAGGTATGGCCGATCGCCGCGCCGCCGATATTCGGATGCGCCAGGACGAAATCCACGATCGCCTTAGTCTCCGGATTGCTGAGCGGATACGGACCGGCACCGGGCTGTCTGACTTCAGGGAACCATCCCATCGGGAAATTCCGGTTGAAATCAAGGCCCCACGGGGTCTTCTTCTGCTTCAGGTTCTCACAGCCATCGTACTCCTCGAGGACACCCTCGGGATAGACGTCGTAGAAAGTGCCTTCCGCGTCTCCCGGATCGCGCAGTGTCATCAGAGCAGGATCCTTGGGATCGATCTTCCATGCACCGTAAGGTGTCGGAATTCTCATCATCCGGACAACATCATCGCCGTCCAGATCCTGTCCCTCGATACCGCCGGGTTCCGCCAGGTATTCGCGGTTGACGGACCGGAGTGTCTTGGTGGTCGTCAGGTAAGTTTCAGCGCCGTCCGGTGTAACTCTCGGAATAACGTAGATCGTCATTTCATCGAGAATCTTTGTCGCCGTCGCATCGCTTCCGTAATTGGTGAGCAGATAGTCGACCGTATGCATGGCAACCTGCGTAGCCGTAACTTCTCCGGCATGAATATTGCCGTCAAGATACCAGCCCGGCTTGGACAGGGCGCAGCCGGTCTTCTTGTTGGTCAGGGTAATCACGTACTGGTTCCTGCCCTCCAGCGTAACGCAGTTCACTGCAAGTTCCGCAAGATCCGGATACGTCGACGCGAAATACTCGAGCATCGACTTCAGCTCATCGTATTTGAAATAGTGGTCATAAGTAAAAGTCGTTTTCATACTGTCTCCTGTTCTCTTACAGCACCTGGGAAAGGAATTCCTGTGTCCTCGGATTCTTCGGATGGTCAAACAGTTCATCCGGTGTGCCGCTCTCGGCGACGATACCGTCGTCGATGAAAAGGACACGGTCGGATATCTTCCTTGCGAATCCCATCTCGTGTGTTACGATCACGCATGTCATGCCGCTCTCCGCCAGGCGCTGGATGACTTCCAGAACGCCTTTGACCATCTCGGGATCAAGGGCGGACGTCGGTTCGTCAAAGAGCATTACATCCGGCTCCATGGCGAGCGCGCGGATGATCGCGAGACGCTGCTTCTGTCCTCCGGAAAGCTTCCGGGGATACTCGTTCACTTTGTCCTCCAGACCGACCATCTTGAGGAGCTCCATCGCCTTGGCCTCCGCCTCGGCTTTGGGAATCTTCTTCTCCAGGATCGGCGCCAGCGTGATATTGTCAAGCGCTGTCAGATGCGGGAAGACATTAAACAGCTGGAAGACCATGCCGATCTTCTGCCGGTGCAGATTCAGGTCCGTCGCTTTTGGATCCAGTTCTTCCGATTCAAAGATAACTTTGCCGCTTGTCGGAACTTCCAGAAGGTTCAGGCAGCGCAGGAAAGTGGATTTACCGCCGCCGGACGGCCCGATGATCGTCACGACTTCGCCTTTGTAAATCTTCTCGCTGATGCCTTTGAGGACCTGCAGGGATCCGAAATCCTTCTTCAGATCTACTGTTTCTATTAATGGGATCTTTTCATCAATCACTGACGCTCATCTTCCTTTCTACCTTTTTAACGATCGCCGACAGCACCAGGGTAACGAGAAGGTAAATGCCTGCGATGATGAACAGCGGCTGCCATACCAGGAACTTGTTCGCAAGAAGCGTACGGGTGTACATCAGCTCGTACAGCATGAAGGTTCCCGCAAGGGATGTCTCCTTGATCATGGCAATGTACTCATTTCCGAGAGAAGGCAGGATGTTCTTAACGGCCTGCGGGAAGACGATCCTGAACATCGTATGGCTTGCGGTCATTCCGAGAGATCTTGCCGCTTCGGTCTGTCCTTTGTCGACGGAATTGATGCCGCCCCGGATGATCTCCGCCACATACGCGCTGGAGTTGAGGATCAGCGCGAGCATGACGTAATAGACCTTGTCAATGTTGTTGAGCGCAGGGATCGCCATCGGGATAAAGAAGTACGAGATGTACATCTGAACCAGCAGCGGTGTACCGCGGAGAACATTGACATATACAGCCGAGATCCCGTACAGGACTTTGTTCTTGGAAAGCCGCAGGACCGCGATGAATGCTCCGAGAACGGTACCGAGCGCAACCGCGATGGACGCGTATTTCAGCGTTCCCAGAAGGCCTCTTAAGAAGATCGGCCAGTACTTAAACAATACGGAAAATATGCTTTCTCCCATGAAATAACTCCTCTGTCTCTAAGTGTCGGTAATTGCCTCAAGACGCAGGAAGCCGCGTCAGATCTTTTATTCGTCTTCGTCCGTGATTCCGGCCTGTTCCTTGGCGGTCTGGTAGAAGGTCTCATAGTAGCCTTTATCCATCGCCATGTTGATGCACTGGTTAATGACTTCCATAAACGCGGTCTCACCCTTCTGTGCGGCAGCAACGTTTCCTTCATGCTCTCCGTACATGGTCAGGTCGAAATGCAGACCGGTCTCAGCAAACTTTCCGTCAGACTGCTCAACATACATTTTTGCGGTAGAACCGTCCATCGCAACTGCATCGCACTTGCCGGAAGCCAGTGCCAGAACCGCCTGGTCCAGAGACGTTACAAGCTCAAGCTCGGTTCCTCCGTCAGGATTCAGAGCAATAACCTGATCCTCAGTGTACATCTGCTGCAGGGAAGAAGCCTGCGCGATGATATGCTTGCCGACAAAATCAGCGAAGCTCTTGTAGTTTCCTTCCTGTCCCGCGGGAACGATAATGGTATGATAGTTGATATCGTCGCCTCCGGTATAACCGTCTGACAGTTCATAGCTCTCTGCACGGTCTGCCTTCCAGCCGTAGCCGGAGAATGCAATGTTGACCTTGCCGGTCGATACAGCGGTCAGTGTCGCGTTGAAATCCATGCTCTCGATTGCCAGATCAACACCCAGGCAATCCGCAACGTACTTGGCAAGCATCATTTCGCTGCCGAATACTTTACCGTCTTCCGTTACGAACTCAGCCGGCGGATAGTCGGGGCTTGTCGCGATCGTCAGAACGCCTGCGTCCAGGACTTTCTTAAGCTGTCCTGTGGGGTTCTTGAGATCCAGCGAAGGTTTCTCCAGATCCGTCGTGTCAACGAGATAAGCGTAGGTCGAATTCTTACCGGTCTTGGCGGATGATTTACTGTCTCCGCCGCTGCATCCTGCGAGGACTCCTGCAATCATGATTACTGCAAGGATAGCTGCCAGCATTTTCTTCATTGTGTTCTTCATTTCTTACTTCTCCTTTTCCTATACCGTTTTATTGTGCCGGAGTGCAAAAAAACTGCCCCGACACGGTTCTCTGTCGGGACAGGCTGTATCTCCTGCGGTACCACCCAACTTCGCACGGCATCACTCCGTACGCGCTTTATGCATCCTCTTTATTCAGCTGATTTCTGAAGATGCCGGTTATTTATACAGAGCACCACTCTGTCTCCCCTATCTCCTCCGGTGGCTCCGGAAGCCTTCAGTTCGCCCTCGGGAGCGCGTTCCTCTTATTTCTGACACCGCTTCTCAGCAGCTGCGGTTCTCTGTGGTCAGGGGGTAAGAGTACTATCCTCCGTCAACGGTTTAGCATAATTATACACGCATTTTGAAAGTTGTCAAGTACTTTTCCGTAAAAATTTTAAATATTTTTTCAGAGGCCGGTTCAGCTGATCACGTATGTCCTGTATGCCTCGCCGTCAAGCGTTTTCCAGGTAAAAGTGTCCCCCTCCAGCATCATATAGCCGTGCGGGGTGTTTTCTTTCGGCATAGCGACAGAACCCGGATTACAGTAAGTATATGCATCATGCTCCTCACACACAGAGACATGTGTATGACCATGCAGCAGGATGTCTCCTTTATGCATCGGAGGCAGATTGCCGTTATTATAAATATGCCCGTGTGTAATGAAAACCAGCCTTTTACCGACCGGAAGCAGCGCATAATCCGCCATAACCGGGAACTGCAGCACCATCTGGTCGACTTCCGCCTCGCAATTGCCCCGGACGCAGAGGATATCGTCTTTCTTCGCGTTCAGCATTTCGATGACAAGTTTAGGCGCGTATTCTTCCGGCAGATCATTGCGCGGCCCGTGATACAGCAGATCCCCCAGCAGGATCAGCCGGTCCGCCTGCTCGCGTTCATACGCTTCGATCATCCTGCGGCACCAGTAAGCGGATCCGTGAATATCCGACGCGATCATCCACTTCATAGTCTGCCTCCTCACTTGTACTCAAACCCGGAAGGTTCTCCGAGCGGCTTGTCCAGCATCTCCGGATTGGCAAAGATATATTTGATCAGCTTCAGACTTCTCGCAAAATAGAATCCGTCCGCGATCCGTTCGTCGAGCGTCGCGCCGATATCGATCACGTCGCGCATCTGCCTCGTACCGTCCTCCATCAGCATTTCTTCCTTATGCAGCGTTCCGATGGTGACCATGATGGAGTTGGTTCCGTAATTGTTCAGATGATGGTAGACACTGGGACACTTGATAGATCCCAGATTACTGGCAAGAACCGTTGCGTAATTGGTATCCGTCTCCCAGACAAAATGCGGCAGATGACCCCAGAAATCAAGGATCCGGATGATCTTTGTCACAAACATCAGCAGAAGGCGCGGCAGTCTGGCGAGCGAATCGATGACCGCGTCGGATCCGGTATGGTTCTCCGGATTCTTCCGCATACGGGTAACATCTCCGACGATCGTCTTACTGATCGAATCCAGCGTATCCTCCGGCCCCGGCGTCAGAGCCATCAGCGACTCCTCTGCCCCGTCGGCGAACTGGCGCTTGGCGATAAAAGCCAGTCCGACCTCATATCTCTCATACATTCTCCGTCCCTGGATGAACCGGTTCAGGAAAGGACGTTCCATGACCATGCGCGTAATACCAGTCAGCATACAATGAAAGATCGTCGTCTTGTATTCAGGATGCTCTGCGTTCTTGCGCTCCAGGTATTTCACCAGCTCCGTCGCGTCGATCTTGTCGCTGAGATAGACCTCGCTGTCCGTACGGTTGATGAAAATATTCATCATCAGGGCCTGTACACCGGTAATATCCTTCACATAACGTCCGTCCGGACGGTCTTTCCAGCTGCTGCGCTTAAAAGTATGAAAACCCATGATCATTGTTCCTTTCTGGTTCCGGCTCGCGCCGTAATTGTATGATTTAGTTTAGAATACACCTTTTCCTGCCGGGCGTCAATCTGTCAGAAGACTATCGGGATCAGAAACGCTGTCAGGATCCCGGCTGACGCCAGCGACAGGCTGCTGACCGCACCCTGTATGCTGCCCAGCTCATTCGCCCGAGTGGTACCGATCACATGCGCCGCCGTCCCCAAGGCCGCGCCCTGAGCGACCGGATCCTGGATCTTAAGGATCTTGCAGAGGAAAGATCCGCTGATATTGCCCAGGATACCGGTAATAATGATCGCTGTGACTGTGATTGCCGAAAGTCCGCCCATCCCCTCACTGAGCGGTGCGCCGATCGCTGTCGTGACGCTTTTGGGCAGCAGGGAAACCGTCATTGTGTGATCCAGCCTGAAAAGCAGGCACAGCCCTGCCACACACAGCAGGCTGACCACTGTACCGCATGCAACACCGGCAAGGATAGCCGGCAATTTCCCCCGCAGCACCCGTATCTGCTCATAGAGCGGCACGGCAAGGCAGACCGTGGCAGGCGTCATCAGGAAACTCAGAGGCTTCATATCGGCCTGATATGCGGCATTCGGGATCTTCAGAACCAGCAACACTGCGATAATGACGGCGGTCGACACCAGGATCGGATGCAGCACCGGGGATTTTGCTTTTTTCTGCAAAAAGGCTGCCAGCCGCCAGATCAGAAGAGTCAGCGTAATGGCAAAGAGACTGCTCCCGGACAGAAATTCAGTCATTTTTGTCCTCCTTCCTCCTGGAAAGGAGCTGTGTCACCCATCCCGCGGCGGCAAACGTCACGAAAGTGGATACCGCAATAATGACGATGAAGGCCGGCAGTGAAGCGGCGAGCATACCTGCCTGATCCAGCAGATTCACGGTCGGCGCCACGAAAAGAACCGGCAGGATGGCGATCATCCAGCCGCTGGCCTCCTTGATCTGCTCCGGCTTGACAATCTTAAAGCAGAGCGCCGCAAAGAGCAGGATCAGTCCCCAGATGGCTGCCGGGATCCCGAGCGGGATCAGCGCGGCAAGCGCCTCTCCCAGAAACGTAAACAGGAGGATCACAGCCGCCTGATACAGATATTTCATGATTTCACCTCTTCATCAGCTTTAATCGTCGAACAGTACGTTTTCCTGATCCGGTATGCTACCTTCATGACCGGCTGAAATACAGGCGCTCGGCATTCCCGCAGCAGATCTTCTCATATGCTTCATGAGAGATCCGTCCCTTCATGTGCATATAATCCAGCCATGTGGAAAGCGCATAGATAAAGGGCATGCCGCCGACGATCCAGTCGGTCCCGAACATCAGGCGGTCCTGGAACTCGTCAATAAAGCGCAGTCCCTGTTCCTGATCGCGCAGAATCGCGTTCGTCCCACTGTTCGCGGACAGATCGCAGTACAGATTCGGATAATTGCGCATCAATTCGTACAGACGTCCCTCTCCCGTCTTGCCGGAAGGGAATCCGTAGCGTTTGTCCGGATCCGTTTCGTCCGTCTCAGCGATCTCAAACCAGAAAGGCTGTGAATGACCGACAAAAATGAGTCCCGGGAACTTAGACAGCGCTCTCTCGAGTCCGGGAAGCCGCGGATCGTCTACAATTCCGTAGTACTTGTCCGAATCCTCCGGAGCCATGTGGAACAGGAACGGCAGTCGGAGCTCCTCCAGACACGCGAAGAGATGATCCATCCGAGGATCGTCGAAGCGGTACCGGGTCGTAAACTCTCCCAACCCGACAGCTCCCATTTCTGCGTATTTACGGACTTTTTCGCAGGTCGCATCCGTCCCGTCAGGATCGACGTTGCACATCCAAGCGAATCTATCCGGATACCTGCAGGCAAGTTCATAGGCGTCTTCCGGCAGGAAGGGGCTCAGGACGTTGTTGGGGAGCTGGGTTTCCGCCCCGGACAGCAGCACACATTTGGAAAAGCCCAGGATCTTATTCGCGAAGAGCCTCTCTTCCACGGATTCCGGGTTCCTGTTCATATGTGTATGAATATCGATTTTAAGCAAGCCTCTTGGTCTTGGCATATTTTTCCCTCCGTTCATGCAGATATCGTTTGCAGAATATACTGGCTGTATTGTACCATATTGTGCCGTCATTTCTCAAGACAGTTCCACATTTAAATCGCTCTGCCCCGCCGGCGTTGTATTTTTGCAGAAGAGATGATATAATATCGGCATTGATCTGTCTGCCATACGGCCACGGATCAAAATCCCGACAGAAGAAAGCGGAGATGCTCCTATGAACGTAATCTTTATCTCTCCGAATTTCCCACATACATACTGGCAGTTCTGCGACAGACTCAAGAGACGCGGGGTCAACGTCCTCGGTATCGGCGACGCACCGTACGATTCTCTGGAGTATAACCTCCGGAACGCGCTGACCGAGTATTACCGTGTCCCCTCTCTGGAGAATTATGACGAAATGCTCCGTGCGGTAGGTTATTTCACGTTCCGTTACGGCAAGATCGACTGGCTCGAGTCCAATAACGAATACTGGCTGGAACAGGACGCCAGGCTCAGGACGGATTTTCACATCACAACAGGCATTCAGGCGGGCGAAATCGAGTCCTGGAAGCATAAGTCCTCTATGAAGCCGGTCTACGCTGCCGCAGGAATCCCGACCGCCCGCTGTCATCAGGTCACAACATACGAAGCCGCGTGCGGGTTCATCGACTCGGTCGGCGGTTATCCTGTCATTGCCAAACCGGATGTCGGCGTCGGCGCGGCCAACACCTATAAACTCGAAAACAAAGACCAGCTGGAGCTCTTCTTTGCCGGCAAGCCCAACGTTCCCTATGTAATGGAAGAATTTGTGGAAGGCGATATCTGCTCCTACGACGCGATCACCGATTCCCGGTGTGAGCCGCTTTTTGAATCCATGACCGTCTGGCCGCCGTCAATCGCGGATATCGTTAACAAAGATCTTGATCTGTCCTACTATACCGCCGCTGCAGTCCCGGAGGCCCTCGCAAAGCTCGGCCGGGCCGCTCTGAAAGCTTTCCGCGTCTGCAGCCGTTTCGTGCATCTGGAGTTTTTCCGCATGACGAAAGGCCGTCCCGGACTCGGTGATGTAGGTGATTTTGTCGGGCTGGAAGTCAATATGCGTCCTGCAGGCGGTTATACTCCGGACATGATGAATTACGCGCACTCCACAGATGTTTACCAGATCTGGGCCGATATGCTTATCGAGGACCGCCGTGTCCTGCCCGAGAGCGGCGATGATCACTGGTGTGTCTACGCTTCCCGGAAGGACAGCCATTCCTATCTGCATATGCACGAGGAGATTCTGGCAAAGTACGGCAAGGACATCGTGATGTGCGAGCGGATGCCGGAGCTGATGTGGGCGACCATGGGCTGTCAGATGTATACCGCTCACGCCCGCAGTGAAGAGCAGGTGCGGGAGTTCATCGATTTCATTCACAAGAGAGATACCGAGAACCATGACTGAACACTGGAATAAAAGCTACAGCAACATCCTTAGCCGGGAGATGGAATACGGCGTCTTCGGAGACACAGGCAAGCTCTGCTTCGCCTTCCCGCCGCAGAACGGACGGTTCTATGATTTTCCGAACTTCGGGATGGTTGACGTCGTGCGCCCCTGGATCGAAGCCGGCCGCTTGCGTATCGTCTGTCCGGACGGCATCGACGGCGAGAGCTGGTCAAGCCCGGACAGCAGCTGCCGCGCAAGGATCGAAATGCAGGAGAAATGGTTCCATTATATCGTCGATGAGCTGCTCCCGGAGGTCGGCGGACAGACGTCCGGCAGTGCCGGGGAAGGCAATAATCCATACGGAAAAGCCATGGCCTGCGGCTGCAGCATGGGCGGCGTTCACGCCGGTGTTTTCTTCTTCCGGAGGCCGGACCTCTTTGACACCATGCTCAGTATGAGCGGACTGTTCAACGCGGATTTCTTCTTCAAGGGATATATGGACGATCTGGTCTATGCCAACTCGCCGGTCCATTTCCTGCGGAACATGCCCGAGGATCATCCCTGGATGGATCTCTACCGCCGCAGCAGGATCATCACGTGCGTCGGACAAGGCGCGTGGGAAGACGATCTGCTCGCCGGCACCCGGGAACTTGACGCGGTGCTCACGGAGAAAAACATCCCGCACTGGTCTGATTACTGGGGCTATGATGTCAATCACGACTGGGACTGGTGGCAGAAACAGTTCCCGTACTTTATGGAACACATTCTCGGTCCCGCAAACGGATAAACGGACGCAAAGAAAGACCGGAACCGCGGTTATCCGCAGTGTTCCGGTCTTTTTGTGTTCCGAATTCTTGTGATCAGGATTCTTGTGATCCGTGATTTGTGTTTCGGTTATAGTGTCCCGGCCTTTCTGTCAGTGCAGCTGTATTACTTTGCCAGGACCGTAATCTCTGCCGGCCGTATGCCCTCAGCCCACGCCTTAACAGAGATCTCTCCCGGCGCGTCCGCCACGACAGCTGCCATAGCACGTCCCTGATAAGCTTTGCAGTAAGGATCTCCGAAACCTTCTTCAGTGCAGGGGTTGCCGGATCCGATTCCGGCGAGACGGCCGGCTCCGCTGACTTCGATATGGAGCGTGGAGGTCTCATACGGGACGCGGTCGCCGTTCTCATCCACGAGTGTCAGCGCCACATAGGACAGATCCTGCGAATCGGCGGCGATCTCCGGTCGGTCAGCGCAAAGTGTAACCATACGGGCTTTGCCGGCCGTCTTCAGACAGCAGCGGGCAGCCTCTGCTCCGTCACGGTAAGCAACTGCCTCCAGAATGCCTTTTTCATAGGGGATCTCCAGAGAGGCTTCCAGCTTGACGACCGGAGCTTTCCCGACAGAAACACCGTTCAGGAAGAATTCGACCTCATCCGCATCCGCATAAGCGTCCACCTTGACCGGAATTCCAAGCCACTCGTCTCCGAAGGTCCAGGTGTCTTCAACGTCACGCCAATGCCAGCCCGTGCCCCAGAAATTGTCTCCGTTATGGCAGGGATGTGTAGTGAAAAGCGCCATTTTGTCACTGTGTCCGTCAAAAGCTTCCCACATGATCTCACGGTAATAGGACTGGCCGGTCCGGTAACCGCAGAGATCCATATCGCCCTGGAAACAGCTGCGCCACGGATACGCTCCCATGAAACCGTGATCCTCGCCGGTTTTGTCCCAGACGACACGTCCGACACCGGCCTCGCCCAGATTATCATAAGCCGTCCAGATAAAATCGCCGATCACGTGGCTGTTTTCCATCGTTGCTTTCCAGAAATCATACGTGGTGAACGGGAACGTCTCCGTACCCATGATGACACGTCCCGGGAACTTCTCTTTATCGGATTCGTATCGCTGTACAAGATAATTGTATCCGACGATATCAAGCGCGGAAGCGTAATCTGCCGTCTTTTCGCCCCAGTTGTCCCGTTCTCTCATGATCTGCGGCAGGTTCTGCATATTGACTTTCTCCGGATCACCGGCTTCTTTCAGTGCTTCTTCATAAGCCTCCGCGTCGAAAATCCCGCAAAGCGCGGATGTCACGTAGTGCGTGCTGTCGAGCGAACGGATCTTGTCCGCGAGCTTATGAGCCCAGTAATAGCCGTCACCGGAACCGTCTCTTTCACCGATCTCGTTTCCGATCGAGTAGGAGAAAACACATGGATGATTGCGGTCGCGCAGGACCATATACTCGATGTCGCGCTCCCACCACTCCTCAAAATACAGGTGATAATCGAGAGCACATTTGCCGATGCGCCAGCAGTCAAAAGCTTCGTCCAGCAGAATGATGCCTTCCCTGTCGCAGGCTTCCAGCATCGCGAGCGACGGCGGGTAATGGCTGATGCGCACGGCATTATATCCGGCCGCCTTCAGAATCCGGATCTTACGTTCCTCCGCACGCGGCCATGCTGCCGAGCCCAGGAAAGCATGATCATGATGGATGCAGCCGCCTTTCAGTTTCAGCGGCTCGCCGTTCAGGCGCAGACCGTTTACCGCGTCAACTTCATATTTGCGGATTCCGAAAACCGTCTCCGCGGTTTCATCCTCCTGTCCCGGCACGCTGACAGTTGTCCACAGCGTATACAGATTCGGGGTCTTGGGGCTCCACAGCTTCGGATCGCGGATCTCCAGTCTGATTCCGGATTTGGCCTTCTCGCCAGGCACGACAGCGGAGAGAATCTGCCCGCAAGCCGATTCCCGGCCGTCTGCGTCTATGGCAGCTGTTTTGATAACCGCACTGCTGCGCACGCTGTGATGTGTGGAAACAGATACCTCTATATCCACAATGGCCCGGTCTTTGGAAACCTCCGGCGTTGTTACGAAAATATCCCATGGCTCGATACCGACCGGCTGTCCGACCCACAGGGACACACCGCGGTACAGGCCGCCTCCGGAATACCAGCGTGTGGACGGCTGTCTGCTTTGTGTCGTAATCATCAGATAGTTTTTACCGGGTCTGACATGATCCGTCAGATCGACAAGATAAGCGGTATAGCCATACGGATGCATCGCCAGCAGCTCACGGTTCAGCGAAATCTCGGCATTCATATACGCACCGTCGATGTCCAGGATGATCCGTTTGCCGATCCATTCCTCCGGAATCTCAAGCGTTTTCTCATAAATACCGCGTCCTTCGCCGAAATAGCCGTTCGGCGAGGCTCCGGCCGCGTCTTTGTCACGCGGTTTGGTATAGATAAAATCATGCGGAAGGTTAATGGTCTTACTGACCTGTCCTCCGGATCCGGAAAGTGTCCCCATCCGGTTACTCTCCCGGAATCTCCAGTTCAGGTTTAAGCTGATCTTTTGCATGATGATCTCCTTTCCGTTTACTTGTTCATCAGTTTCCCGTCCCTGATATACGCGCAGGGACCGTCTTCTTTCAGTACGATCTTATCCGGATCCGCATACAGGACCGCAGCAGGTGAAATATACTTATCCGTCCTGCCGATCACGCCGAATCCGTCTGTAAGCGGGACGATTATATACAGCCTGTAATCATCGGCATCCCTAAGCTGTATTTCCATCCGTTCATGATGCCGCAGAACGGTACATTGTCCCGAAAAATGCTCATAGACAGCGTATTCGCCGTCTGCAAGATCCTTAACATCACTTGGCGAAATGCTGCCCGTAACAGAACTGTTCTCGTCCGCGGAGAGATTAAAGACAGCGATCACACCGCTTCCGTTCGCAACATTCTGCACCTTGAAAGCCTTACCGCTCACAGCAGGGTCTTCAAACAGGCAGTCTGCTGTCGGAAGTCCCGGCCGTTCGCAGCGTAGGATGCGGCCGTCCTCCAGAATCAGCGGCTCGAGGATCTCCCGCCTGCTCCTGCCGATCTCATCGCTGACATAGACCGGTCCGCCGCTTACCGCGCGGAGCACACTGTTCTTCCCGGCCTGTTCATCGTCGGTCCACCACATATCATAATCGTTATAGTAAAGCTGTCCTTGCGTCAATCCGTTATATGTGCATTGCAGGATATGTTTCCGGAACCACGCCCTGTCCTCCGGCTGGAAATCGTCACTGCATCTGGATACCGCACTGAAGCTCCGGTTCCACATCGTCTCCGCGGCCATACCCATGCAGTTGATCATCCGGCCTGCGAAAGCTTCTCCGACGGCTGCTTCTATCCCGCTGCCGATATCTCTGGCTATGCGTCCGATCGGCGCCAACCCTTTATAGTGGCGCCGCGGCATAGACTGATTGTCGATTTTGACGAAATCCGCTCCGGCTTCCCGGAATGTCTCAAAGATCGTCCGCAGAAACATATAGTACTGCGAGGCTTCATAGGAAGGGACTGTTTTCCCCTCTTTCGTTGTAATCGTATAGTCCGCGAGCTGTTTATACGCTTCTCCGTCCGGGTCCAGTCCCGACCAGTATCCGGTCGTGGGAAGCCACATACCCACGTCAATCCCGTAGCTTCTGATCATCTCGACAGCATGCTTCAGCCCGTTCGGGAAACGGATCGGATCCGCTTCGTAGGAGTACATCCTGCTGCCATGCATGAGCTCGATCATTTCCCGTTTATCAGCGTATGTTTTGCCGTAGAAATCGCGGATCTCCGCCCACATGTCGTCAAGGATTGCCCAGCGGACCGGGATGTCCCTGGCCTTGAATTCCTCGCACTTCTGCTTCAGGCCGTCTTCATTGATGCGGATCTGCATACTGTCCCAGCTGCACCATCCCAGATACTCCAGGAATTCAGGATAATCCCGCTCATTTCTGAGACGGCAGTGATTGCCAAGAAGCCGCACCGCAGTCCTGAAACAGTCTTCAAGCAGCCGGAAAGGATCTCCTCCTTCCGCGCAGACAAAAAGCAGTTCGTTGCAGCGGTCCGACTCCGCATACCAGCTGAATGTGCGGGAACAAAGACCCTCGTCACTGCCATACAGCTCGGTCTTGTATTCCACACCGACAACAGGGAGAACCGCTGCATACATACCGTCCGCTTTCCGACACAGCACACAATTCGTTTTATCAGGCACCTCATCCCAGTGATCAGAAAAAGACGGTTCCGTCCAGAACGGTGACATTTCCCCGATCGACAGAATCTTCCAGGCCTCACCGGAAAAGCCGATCCTGACGGTAACAGCATTCTCGGGATCAAACGCGGAACATCTGATATCATCCGCGTAGACAGCCAGTACGCCGTCCGTTTCAATGGTTCTGAACGCAGCCTCCTGCATGAATCCGTCCCTGCCCTTAGAATATGCAGCAAAATCAAACATATACTCTTCACCCCGGTATTTACAGAAAAAGGGAGCGCCGCAGCGCTCCCCTATCAGCTTATTTCATGCCAGTTTCTTGTATACGGTCATCTCAATAACAGAATTCTTAATGCTGACCTTGATCTCATCCGCAACATGCGTGATGACGGATTTCTCCAGCTCATCCCAGGCTTCCTCGGCGCCTGCACGCTTCTCCGCCAGAGAACGCTCGATCTCCAGCGCATAAGCACGCATACTCCACTCCATACCCGCGCCGGCTTCTTCATCCTCAAATCCGATCGTGAAAACAGGCAGATCGTCTACAGGCTCGAAGAAAGCCCTGATCCTGCCCATGAATCCCTTGTGCGCTTCATTCACACCGCTCGAGGAAGCAGAAATCAGTTTCTGTCTGATGTCGTAATCAGTAGCTGACTGCACACGAAGATGCAGTTCATAGTTATCGTCTTCATTCTCGATCCAGAACTTGCCGTCCAAAGATCCCGTAATCGCGCGGACCATGCTCATCATCTCTTCTGCCATAAGACGCAGATACATGGCACTCTTGGGGGACAGTTCACCATATGCCGCGACACGCTCTGTCGTTTTCAGGACAAGCCCGATCTTATCGGCACCGTTGGATACCGCAATAATATCGCTTCTCATATCCCGTCTCCTTTATTCGATGGTCAGAATTTCCGAAAAGCCCGTTACGTCAAAGATTTCCTTAATGATCTCATTGACGTTGACAACCTTTAATCCGCCTTTCTCCGCCATCGCTTTCTGGATCGAAAGGATAACACGGAGTCCTGCGGATGAAACATACTCGAGTTTCTCAAAATCCAGTGTCAGGCTTTCTGCCTCTGTAAGTGTATCCTTCATCGCGGTTTCAAGCTCGGGGGCTGTTACAGTATCAAGCCTTCCTTCCAGAGAAACGACGGTTCTGCCGTCTGCAGCATTTTTAATAATACTCAGCATTTCTGGTCCTCCATTTCAAAGATCGTATATACGAAACTAATTATACATTCACCCGGGTAAAAAATCAACCTCAACCCGCAGTTCTTTTGGCAAATCAGGTACAGCTGCCGTCTTGCTGTATTTCCTGCGGCGGCTGCCACATGAACAGGCCTTCAGCCTCTGCCAGCTTTCTGACCCTCTCCAGGAAAACCGGGTCGGTACCGTATACTGTGACGGATGTGTCGCACGGATCCAGATCGATCATTGCCTCCCGCGCCTCGAATACCGCGCGGAAAAAGCCGTTCGCGGGAATATCGGCAAGCTTCCCGGCAAAGGCCTCCGGATCCGGCTCTTTTTCCCAGCTCATGCACGAATCAAACGTGACCGCCATAGAGTCATAACAGTTGAGCCGGAGGAAGATCTCTGCATATTTGCGCCGGAGCGCCTTGCCTCTTTCCGGCTGCAGGAAATACCGCTCCACGTCAAAATACTGTCCCGGTGCGTATGCAGGAACCTGTTCCGGCAGATTATCGAGAATGTAGTAGCTCCCCTCTAGCAGCTTTCCCATCAGGTCATCATACTGTCTCGGATCCACTGCAGCTGCGTCCGCATCCGATGCTGCCTCAGTCAAAACCTCGATTTTCATGATGTCTGATTTGAAGATCTGGACGCCGCCGATACCAAGGCTCTCCTCTTCCCGGCCGAATTCATGCAGCCCGTAACCGGATGGATACGAATCCGCTGTCCCGGTAAAAACCGAACCGTCCGTCGTATGGATTTTCACTTCTTTCCCGTTAAAACGTTCAAGCATATGCTTCCCTCATTCAAAATACCAGAGCCCAGAGGCATCATACTCTGCGGGAAGCTCGATCCAGTCACCGTATGAGGCTTCGATGAACCAGCCGTCCGCATCATGCTCCATCCAGCCATAGTCTCCGAAGTCAGAGGAGATTCCTTCGTACCAGTACTGCCAGACAGGGGGCTCTACGTCCGTGTTGTACCAGACCCAGCAGTCGGAATCCGGATCATAGAAACTCTCAAAAGAACTGTCCCATGTGAGCGTCTTGTCCGTTGTAAACCCGTCCTCGGAGATCTTATAGGCATTCTTCCCGCTCCGGACGAGATACAGCGTATCAAACTGATTGTAATCAATCTCATCGATGTACCAGAGATCTGACGTGTCATATTCCGCGGGAAGTTCTATCCAGTTGTCATAAGAAGCTTCGATGAACCAGCCGTCCGCGTCATGCTCCATCCATCCGTAATCTCCGTAGTCCGAAGAGATTCCTTCATACCAGTACTGCCAGACAGGCGGCTCAACATCCGTATTCTGCCAGATCCAGCATTCGGAATCCGGATCATAGAAACTCTCGGCATCCTCATCCCAGGCAAGCTTTTTGTCAGCATTCCCTTCCGAATCGGAAAATCTATAGCCGTTCCCGCTTGTCCGTACAAGGTACAGTACATCCTGTTCTTCCGGATCCGTGTAAGTCTGCTGGCTGGTGTAACTGTAGCCGGCTGAAGGATTATCTTTATCTGAAAGATTATTCCCGATGAAATAGAGTATAATCGTCGCGATAAAAATCACGACAAACCACAGCAGGCAGCCGTGTCTGTTTCTTGCAGGCGGCGTATTCTGCCACATTTCCGAAGGCTGCTCACCCTGGTACTGCGGATTTGACCGGGTATCCGCATCCGTCTGCATGTAGTCATCCAGCTGAGAACGGATCTCCAGAGGCGCTCCGCAGCTCGGGCATTTCAGGTCGCGGGACTCTACGTCCTTAGCGTTCAGATTCATGACCGTGTCCTGCCCGCAGTACGGACAATGACAAAGAACGTTCTCATACTGCCCGTTTTTGTTAAAGGCTACGTCATCATAACGCGTACCGTTCTCGTCATAGTATCCTTTTTCATAGTATACGCCGGTAGAATCATCCGTCCATGCAAAAGGATAATATATATAGTCATGTCTGCGGCCGTATACATAATGCGGCCTCTGAGTGGTATTACCTGTCGGTTTGTATCCGGTCGGCTGATTATACCGGGTACGGCTCGGCTGAGTAAATCTTGACGAGCTGCCGGAATGGCTGGAACCGGAATGCCGGCTTGGACCGCCTGAATACCGTCCGGAACCGGACGACCGGGAAGAGCCGGAATAAGAGGACCGTGAAGAAGACGATCTGGACGAAGAATAAGATGATCTGGATGAACTCGATCTGGAGCTCGATGAGCTTGACCGTGAACCGGATGAATGCGAACCTGAAGAATGTGAGCTTGAAGAATGTGAACTGGAACTGTGTCCGCTCGGAGCCATTTGCTTACCTCCCGTTTTAATATCAGAAATATATCTGCCGCTTTATCAAAAGCATAACATAAAAGCCTCAGACGGTCAATCCGGATCGGCTGCCGGATCCTGTACGGCGGCCTTATCCGGATCCTCCGGTCCTTTATATTCTATGCACAGCATTGTCAGGTCATCGAACTGCTCCGCACCGCCGACAAACCCGTCCACATAGCTGCGGACATGGTCCAGGACATCCTTAGGCGCCGCTGCAGTATCCTCATTCAGCGCACCTATTTTGCCATTCCTGCCTGCTGAAATGCTTACAGATCGTTTCTCAGGATGGAGAAACCGATCTGCTCGGCATTGACCAGACCATAGTTCACGGCGACTGCGACAGCACAGTGCGTCTCCCTGTTCAGTCCGATAAACGCGTTAACCGCGCCGGCCGCACCGGTATGCCAGCTGATCGGGGCATCCTTCTCCAGACGCCAGGCCAGACCGCTGTCGGCATTCTTTTCACACGGACCATGGACCTTATGACATACCTCCAGATACGGCAGCGATCCGTCCATATTCTTCTCCGCAAATCGCAGCAGATCGCCGACCGTGGAATTAAGCGCGCCGGCCGGAGCGATCACATCTTCCTTCTCCCACTGCCAGCAGCGGCAGGGATTCTCTTTGCGGTCATAGCCGGGCATATCCACATTGCCGAGGAAACTGTTCTCCAAGGCCAGATCTTCACGGATATAGCGTGTCAGGCTGTCCCAGAAGCCCTCTCCGCTTACCTTTCCGACGATGTAGCCAAGGATGCTCATCCCGATATTGGAATAGACAAAAGGATATGGCTTATCCTCAAGCACCGTATTGCGGATGATTTCAAGCATCCCCTCTTCCGTCGGATATCCGCGGAAAGGATTCGTATGAAAGAGGCCGCCCTCTTTATTCATCCGAATGAAAAACGGCAATGTCGTGAGGAATGTGTACGGCTGCGTCCGGAAGCCTGAAGTATGTGTTGCAAGCTTTTCAAGGTCCGGATAATAACGATCCGGCAGACCCGGAATGTACCTGTTGATCGGTGTATGGAGGTCGAGTTTCCCTTCAGCCAGGTATTTCGCGAGAAGCGAGGCCGTGAAAGGCTTGCAAAGAGAGCCTACCGGATAGACAAGCTCCGGGCCTTCAACGGCTGCCTTGTCCGGGCCGAAACGAAGGCATTCTGTCTCCCCGTCCCGCAGGACCCCTATGCTTAATTCCACATGATGTCTGTTCTTATAAAGTCTATCGATTTCTTTCTGTGTCGTGCTGCCGAATGTCATGTCTGTGTCCCCTGTTATTCGTATTCTGTTTAATTATATAGTATCTTTCCGAAAACAAACCGTTTTGCGTTATCGTAAAAGTACTTCTGCTGCTGTGCTTGTGTGGCTCCGAGCCTGGTGAGAAGCTCCCTGTCGTTCCGGAATATCCTGCGTGCTGCCTCAACGTCATAGTCCGCGAAATTGTCCACGCCGAGCATCAGATTGTTCTCGATGTCATATCCGATCGTCAGAATCCTACGCAGAACGTCCTCACGGTAAATCGGAGGTGTGCCGGGCGTGGTATCGATCCACATTTCAGACGTTGTCTTCCCTGCTTTTTTCATATACTGCCACTTCCCGTAAACCGCAAGGCATTCATCTGTCCATGGCCACGAGACATGCGCCAGCGCGAACCGCAGATCAGGAATCGTCATCAGGCACTCAAATCCTGCCGGACGCTGATAGATAGAAGCCGGCTGCGGGATCCAGATGATGCCGGAATGGAACAGGAGCGGTTTTCCCGTATGCGCGATATGTTCAAAAGTGCGCATTGCTTTCTCATCATATGGATAGTAGTGAGAACAGATGACTTTGAATCCCATGATCCCCGCCTCAACCGCTGCATC
>JAEEGL017138186.1_pt1 | contig 20122 bp, 17 predicted proteins | sample 9134231 | NCBI WGS metagenome assembly JAEEGL01 (sample SAMN16246548, study PRJNA631951) | gut metagenome | biome: gut microbiome; feature: rumen; material: fiber-attached | host: Bos | place: Iran: Karaj | collected 2018-10
CACCGGTTGCTGGCATGTATGGCAGTACGAATAACTGATCTCCACCATCGTATGGACGCCATTGGCATGATCCATATGCAGATACATGTGATCGGGAGCCTCATATTCGTCCACCCACGCTCCCGCTTCCGACCATGCGACCACTTCGCTGCCCGTCCAGAAGCGTGCCAAATCAATCTGATGCACGCCGCAATCCACCATCGGACCGCCTTCCAGCATGCGGCCTTTGCGGCGTTCATTCTCCACCCACTTGCCGTTTTCATCAAACGCACCTTTGCCGTGGCAGTTCCAGATGTATATCAGCCGCAACGACTTCAGTTCGCCAATCGCCCCATCGCGAATCAGTTCGCGGATTTTCAACGCCACAGGGCTGAACCGATAATCAAATCCTGTGAACAACATGACATTCGCCTTGTTGGCCATGTCGATGATTTCACGGCATTCATCTTCGCTCATGCCCAACGGCTTTTCGCAGAGGATGGGCATCCCGTATTTACAGGCGGAACGAATGTTCGCCAAATGGCACGGTGCGGGTGATGTGATACTGACGGCATCGATGCCACTTTCGAAAAACGCCTTCTCATCCGTGAAGCCCAAAGCGATGTCATGCTTCTCCTGCATTTGCCGCAACCGCTCCGGATTCGGATCGAAAACAGCGTGCAACGACAGCCCCTCCGTCGATTTCAACACAGGAATATGCCCGTAATCCGCCACGGTCCCGCAGCCCATCAATCCGATCTTTTTCATGAATCTTCCTTTTGTTTTTACCAGCAGCCTTCGCTTTTTCATCATGGGAATCCCATGTTCTTCTGACGTCCGCTGTTCCGTCGCCAACATGTAAAACCACTTTTTAGTTTACCATGCCAAACCGTAAAAACAAACTCCCTCCTGACTGAAATCTCCTCATGACGACTTCCGAAGTCCCATGCCATCACCTCAAATTGACAAAAAAAGGCACTTGAGCAAACACCCAAGTGCCAGAATGGTCGGAACGGAGAGATTCGAACTCTCGACCTTTTGACCCCCAGTCAAACGCTTTCGTACTTAAAAATGACTTTCGATTAGCAAATATTTTGCAAAATTGAGATTTGCTATTAAATTTAGTGTGTTCGGTAATTCATGGTATTTGTACTTGAAACATACAAAGATAGAGCATGAGAGATGGCAAGACTACAGAAAAAACGGGAACGCGACACGAACGGCGCAGGGAGTATCGCGAAACTGAAGGACGGACGTTTCCAGTATTGGTATTATGATCCTGTGACAGGCAAACGGCGGGGAAAGATTCTTATGCTTCCCGATGAGACAGGCCGTGAAGTTCCAGTGACAAACAAGACAGATGCGGAGAAGTCAGCGAAGGAGCTACGTGAGAGAATCACCCAACTGGATAGTATAAAGGATACGGAGACTGCACAGCGCAAACTGGCCGAGTCACGCAAGCTGATAGCAGGCATGTCCATTGAAATTTCGGAGATTTGGCAGAAATTCTTGGGAAGTCCGTCAAGGAAGGAACGCATAAGCGATGGACGCCTGCGGACGATGAAGATGGTGTTCGATAAGTTTGCGGCATGGTGCAAGGCCAAGGGGCTGTCCAGCGCGGCAGACGTGACAGGGGAGGTCATCATTGGATTTATCCGCGAGGCGACAAAAGGGTTATCAAGCAGGAGCCAGTGGGAGTACAGACTGGATTTGAAAACCATCTTCCGAGACACATACAAGCAATTGGGCATGACGGAGAATCCGGCTGCGGAAATAAAAGGCGAGAAAGTTAACTCGACACGCCGCGAAGCATTAACGATGGAGCAGGTTGGAAAACTGTTTGCCGGATTCGACAATGGTTTTGTTCATGAAGTCACACAAAAGCATAAAGGCAATAACGGAGAGGTAAAAGAATATAAATATACTGCTACTTATAGACCAAAATTTTCGGAGGAATTGCGTCTGGTGCTGATGTTCGCTTTGTTCAGCGGGGCGAGATGCAAGGATGCGGTCTTGATGAAATGGAGCAACATTGACATGACAAACGGCGTGATTTCCTATGTTCCTGCAAAAACATCTGGAACGTCCGGCAAGCGTGTTCAAATACCGATTGTAAATGACATGTTCCATAACGCCCTGTGGCTGGCTGAATCATGGAAGAATGGCAATGCTGAAGGTGAGGATTATATCTGTCCGAATGTTGCCCATTGGTATGCAGCCAATCCAACGGGAGTGACCGCCACAATAGGTAGATGCATTGAATATGCAATTGGCGAGGATATCACGGCGACGAATGCAGATGGACGGGCGAGAAAAGCCAACAAATACGGTATCCACAGTTTGCGGCATACATTTGTAAGCGAATGTTGGAACAGTGGGATTAGATTGGAGGCTATCGCGGATCTAGCAGGCCATCAGAATCCAATGATAACAGAGACATATCTTCATAAAGATATGGAAGTACAGCGTGCAGAATTGAGCAAGGCCAGTTTCATAGGTCAGGGCATCACAACTGAAGAGGTGAAATCGAATGTCCGGCAGGTAGTTGCTGACTTCCTTCGCACTGCGACAGAATCAGAAGTTACAGAGTTGGCGAAAGCAATTGAGGAAATCAAAGGCAGACGAAACCAAATTGAGCAGGAAAATGAAGGATAATCCATTGTACCATCAAAAGGATTGAACAGTCGCAATCGTTCAATCTTGGCAGAGCTTTTCTGCTTGGGTATCTAGCAGATGGCGTGTTTGGCGGTCGAAGTTAAGACCGATTAGCCAGATTGGAAGTCCGCGACCGCGATAAGGCACTTCGTATTGCTTGTCTCGGACTTGTTTCAATGCTGCTTCGGCGGATTCGTTTACCTTCAGTTCAAAAATATAGATACCGCATGGATGGACGGCGACTACATCCGCCTGCCCTTTGGATTGCCGATCTTCTGTCGTGCAGCGGATTCCTTGCGACCATAACAATACGACAAGATTTCGCTCGAAGGAGAATTCATGCACGTTTTCCTCCGTCGAACCATAGGGCAACGAAGCATACAGCGACTTCTTGATCTGTTACATGATGGACAGATTTTCTGACAATGCCATTGATGTTAATGTTTTGTCCGCAAAAAGAAAGCCCTGCGCGACTGATGTCAATTGTCGCGCAGGGCTTATTGAACATTTTCAATTCGAGATGCCGAACAAACCTTCATTGAGAAAGAGGCAATGGCAGTCTTCCAGCATTGAGGACTGCCAGTCATGCGATTCTTCCTACGAGGCTTTAACCTCTGGCCCGTTGACTTTGCCGCCTCTTCGTTTCTTGCCCAGCCTTATGTTTCTGGCCAGCAGCCTGTCGCTGGCGTGAAGATTCTCTTCGAGCATTTTCACAAGCTCAAACTGTCGGGGGGCGAGCAGACTGTTGATTCTCGTGTACAAGGCCATATTGGTTCCGGTCAAGGACTGCGCCGCCGTGGGTGTCTGGCCCCCCCCGAAGCAGGCTTCTCTTATGGAAGTCCGGAAGCTGAAGCATTCGGCTACGATGTCATCGGGTTCTTGGACGTTCATGAGGCTCTTTCACGTGTCGGGCAGTAGGAGCGGTTCACGGCGACTCCTTCCTCCATGAGCTTCTTGATTTCCGACAGGCGCACACGTCTGCCTTTTGCTGATATGGGAACCACGTGAAGCCGCCCCTGCCTGACCATGCACCAGACCGTTTTCTCATGTACGGAAAGCATGGCACCTGCTTCCTTGAATGTCAATAGCCTGTCAGGCTCTTGCGGCTCAAGGCGAGGCAAGGTGAGAAATGCCATTACTTCAGCACGTTCGGCTTCTGTCATTGTGTTGTCATTGTCAATCGCACACTTGACAATGTTTTTTGTTGTATCATTCATGTTTTCAGCTCCTGTAATTCTTTGAACAAAAAATGTTTGGGTAAACTGGCATTCTATCTATTTCTTCCCGCAAACTCACGAACATGGGAGCTTGCGGGAAGTGCCTAGGATATCATCGGAATCTAGATATTCCTACTCCTGAGAATGGCAGAAGAAGCCTCCTGTGAATGGTGGAAGATGCCACGTCTCCTTGTTCCCCGGCCTTTTGGATTCAATGCCCCTGCGCCGGGTTTCTTCTCGCAGGATGTTCAAACAAAGCCTTTTGTCTTTCTGGATGGTAATTCCAAGTTGCTGTAGGATTTCAGTTCCAGAAATGTCGCGCCATTTGGATCCATCTGCTTCCCATTGGAATGCGTCGTTGATCAACGTCCGCATCGGGTCGCTACTTGTAAATCCTTCGTTCCGATTTTCTTGCTCCCGAGCCTCGTCATCGTCCAGTCGATAGCAGTAATCGCGTCTGCCTTCTCGGACGGCATTATCCCACATGGCTTTGAACTGGGCCCATATCTGGTCGATGCATTCGCTGAGAGCACGGACTTTTGCGGCATCCATGTTGTCAACACGAACCGTCCACCAGCGCCTGTTCCCAGTCGGGTCGTTCAAAAAAGTCTCGGAATTGACCGTCGCGCCGAACACCGTCCGGCGTGGTTTTGTGATTGCGGCGGTTGCGTATGGGGCTCTCGACGTGTCGTTGGTGCTTGAAAGGAACGCTTTCAATTCCGTTTGCTCACGCTTCAGCATGCCGTCCACTTCACCCAGTTCTGTGATCCAGCAGCTTGTGGCGATGCGCATGCTGTCGTTGCTGTCCATGTTGATAGACTGTCCTTCCCTGAACCATTCGGAACGATGTACCTCTGGAACAATCACACGGAAGAACGTGGTCTTGCCAATGCCCTGCGGTCCAACAAGCGTCAGCACGTTCTCAAAACTGCGCGTCCCTTCATTGTATGGTGCCGCAACGCATTGCAGTAGCCATTTGGTGACCATTGACGTGGAAAGCGGATCTGATTCGGCACTTATGCCCAAGGCATTCAAGACCATGGGAATCCTATCCTCACCATCCCATTCGAGTGATTCAAGATACTCTCTGACTGGATGGAATGCATGTCTCGCCCCGACGGAGCGAACAAGGCTTTGAATAAGTTCGGGGCCGATTCTTTGGCCTTCCGTACGCAGCTCGTCGCGGATTGTCTGAAGAATGACGTTATCCTGATCATAGCAATCAGCCCATCCTGAATAGATGGTCTTGCCTGTCATTATGTCAGTCGCGATGTTTTTGCCTTTGCGAGTCAGCCATTCTTCAAATTCATCCGTCGTTAAATAGCAATTTTCAGAGAAAATTGCATCTTCTCCTTTTTCGTCGATTTCTCCGACAATTGCATTTATCCTTTCAACGAGCTTTTCAAGCTGAATAGGTTGTACATCCATATAGATGGCGGATACTTGAACATCATATTGGCATTTATCTTCATCATGATACCGCACGCCGAATGGCATCCGTGTCAGACGGTTGTATGAAACACAACCGGCATCGCAGCCAAGCCATTGCGCGGCAATGCGAAGTTCTTGGATGAGCGCCTTCGTGGTTTCCATGTCGCATTCTGCGTCATCTGTCATGACTGATGGACGTTGTGGCAGAACGGGCATGACAGGAATCAGGCAGTGCATGCTCTTGTTGCCTGACCATGTGACTGCCTTGACGGGAATGCCCATCTCACGGAACTTGGCGAGAAATGAAAACGTCATGACCGCCGTGTCCTTCGGCAAGACAACTTCTTGGTCGTCCACCTTCACTGAGTGCTTTTTGATTTTGTCGTTTGACTTCCAATTGTCGGGCATTTCGCCTCCGTCCAACATGCGGTCCCATTCCAGAAGAATGTACTTCACGCTTCTGACATCTCGACGATTTTCTCCGTAAGCGCATATGGCTGTGAATTCAGGAAGTTCATGACCGAGTTTCTCCAGCGCATTTGACAATGGCATCGGTTGTGAAGCGCGTGAACCGCATACGACTTTGTCTTCTTCTTCGAAGAGCTCAGACATAGTGGCTTGTGCGCACGATTTGATGTCGTAATCGTCATCAAGCTTGGTAGCCAGTCTTTCCAGCGTCGCCATGACGTCCTTGCGCCATTGGTCGAGCTCCCGCATTACTGCCGTGTCTTCATGGAGAAAATTCTTTTCTCCCCATCGTTCTAGGTACCTGAAGATAATCTTGGAGTCCAATTGGCAAGGATGGCTGGCCATCTGGTGAACGTGTTTTTCTTGCATGCCACGGACTTCCCCATAGACTTTGTCGGCTGCGCGGCGGACTTCCGCCGGATGACTGCTCACCTTGCCTTCATCGGCCCCGACAGCCTCATCATAAATACGATAGGCTGTTTCCACGGCCACGATTGCCGTTTCCTTGTCGATGCCTTCTTTTCTGTATGCGCTCAATACGGACATCAGGCCCGTATTCCTGTTATCACTTTCAAGCCATTGCTTGACGATTTCGCCCAGCTCTGGTTGGCCAGTGATAGATTTGCAAGCCTCAACGGCTTGGTTAAAAAACATTTTCTTCATTCTTTATTTATAACTTATAGTTTATTTGACAAATCAAACGCTTTCGGTAAATCAAGGCGGCGAAAGCCCCGACGATGTCAGAATCATGCGTTTGTTCCTGTCATTTGATCTGATGGCTTTGGCGCGATAGGCCTCGCTTTCACGGCAGACCGCTTCACACTTGCGGATCAAATCGCCGCGCGTTTCTATATCAAAGCCTTTTACCTTCCACAGAAACTCGGTGACATCCGCCGCACAAGGCACGGGCAATACGTGATGCTTCAACGCACGAACTGTCAGTAGCCTGAGAAAATCCGGCAGTTGCATGAACAACGCCATCGCCATAGTTTCTTTGTTGCTCTTCATCTTCTCCTCTCTGGCCTTATCATCATCGTGGTGCCATGAGGCACATCTCAGCGAATCAAGCCGATTGATTGACATCCCGCCTGGACGCCTGCGTTCGTCACAAAAAAACCGTCCTGCGGTTCATGACAATTAAGATATTGCTTGCGTCAAGAAAATCAAATAACATGAGACATTTTTTTTATCTCATATTATCTCATGATTCATCTCACGATTCAAAAAAAATATCCAATCCTCTCAAATCCATGCTTGACATCTGTGATTCTCTAATTATGGTAAACGTCGAAAAGCCTGAACTGGATTTCAACAGAACATCCAACAGTCTTTCCGCTCTTGCAGGCAGAGTTGGAAGAACCATGAAACGAGCCTCACTGTGCAAAGGCATTATATAAGGTAAAAAGGTAGAAAGAAGAACATGAACCAGAAAAAGAACAAACGTCTCCAAGACGGAACGGTGGAAATACTGGAGGACATGCTTGTAAAGCTCAGGGAACGCGATGAAACTGGTGTCAAGCTCCAAGAGTTCATTGCTTTCCTTGAGAACAAGAAAAACACAGGTGGAACACCCCAAAAAAAATGGAATCCTGTAGGCAGAAGCAAGGAACGTACGGTTTTCAGATATATCCAGCAGTTGAAAGACCTGGGATGCAGAATCGGCTACAAGAGCAGCAGCAAGACATTTGTTCTTGAATCCAAAGACTGGCAGTTCCCCGAAAACAACTGGTCTCTTTCATCGGACGCCATCCTAAAGGTAGGCGATCTGTTGTTGCCAATCTTGAAAGACATCGTTCTTCCGCAGGACATCCTTGTGAGAATCGACGAGGGCTTACGCATCAGCATCAAGGACAAAGAAAATGAGGAAGTGCGAAAGACTGTGGTCTCCGCATGGTCACAACGCATCAGGTTGCAAATTCAGTACGATAAAGGCAACGGTAAAGCTGCAAGAAGCCATATTATAGAACCTCATGGCCTTGTATTCCGTAATTCCAAATGGCAGGTGGCTGCCAGAGAAGTCTATCCAGCTAGAACTGGAAAGGCAAAAACTTTCTTCTTAAGCAAAATTGTTGAAGCGAATTTAGTGATAAAGCCATTTAGTTTCGACCCAAAAGTGCTGGAGCAGGCATTGGGCGAGGATAACGGAAACACGGTTGGGGATGCGTCAGACCTGAACGAAGGGAACACGGGGCGGGATGAGCAAGTGCAAGATGAATAAACTCAAGGTTCTGGCAACCATGGGCGTCATGTCGGCGGATAGTCAAATGAAGTTTCATCAATACAGGCCTGCCGCCTTAACTGTTCTTTTCCTGAGGATGTCCAGAATGCGCGGCTCTTCCTTTGACTCCAACAAGGCGTCCACCGTCACCACAGCGGCTTCTCCACTCACCTTTCGTCTGCCGTTCTTGCCGAGCCGTCTGTGTTTCAGAGGATATCCTCGCACTACCTCCCCCGTCCTACCCACCGCCTGATCACCCCCTCATCTCAAAGCAGCAGGTTAGTGAGTTAGTCAGGTTAGCTGTTTTTTACATTGTTTCATCTTCCTTCCTAATTGATCTACAATTATTTAGCATGTCTTTACACAGCTTTTCAGGAGAAATACGCTAACTCAATAACTGATGACGCGTATCTATATTGTAATAAAGATGTTAGACAGGTTAATGACGCTTAGGCAGTCATTAACAGGTCATTAACTTGTCTTCAGGACTATCTCACATTCTCACAAGGTAGGGGCCATGTCTGGGAAATCGGGGAAGACAGCATGAGGCGATGAAAAGGCGTGTGGTCGGCTCCATGGGCTAAAAAAGGCATTGGGGTGGCCAATGCCTTCAGTCTGTGGCGTCTGGCGTGTGCCATGGACACGCCAGGCAGCGGGTGCAAAAGTGTGTTCAAATACGGAGTCACGCTGGATGACTTTATGAATTTCATGCAGATGGCAAGCACTTGCCTCTCGTTCCAGGCTCCGGCTTCTTCCGTGTCTTGAAGATGGTTGCTTCTGATGTTGTCGGTTAGCATCCAGTCAAGGACGGTTCCGCCAGCCTCGGCGTAGTATGGCGAGACAAGAAAGTTGCCGTCGCCTTCCCGTACGACGATGAAATCCTTGAGCATGAAACGCTTTCCCGAATGGATGTCCCGCATTCGGCTGTCCATGCTTGGCTGGGGTTCGAATGGGTAGAGGTCGTTGAACACTTTTTCCTTGTCGGCATCGAGTATGACGTACCGTTCGACGACGGTGCCGTTGAGCATGCTCAACGTTTTTGTCGGGTAGTCGAGGCGTGGTTGCGGCCCTGTTATGGCCAGCAGCATCCTGCGTTCCTCAAGCCCGAGGCTGTTGGATTCATTGGCGTCTAATGGCGACTTGTCAGATTTTTCTGTATCCATGTCTGCATTCTCCTTTTTCCATGTGTGTGTTTCTATGTATCCCCATGGGCAGCAACCTGCCCATGAGGTTTGGATACAATCTTCACATAAGGCTCTCGGCAGGTTTCATGCCGTCAAGCCCGAAAAGCCGTGTGAGCTTCCTGTGGAACATGTCGCTCTTTGCGGCGGGATACTTGTGGCTGATCTCCGTAAAGCTGTTCAGCAAGGCCCATTGTGTCGGCTCCGCGAACTCCTCATGCCTTGGCCGTTTGAATTCGTTGAATATCTGGAGGATGTCGCAGGAAGGAACCACTCCTGTTTCTGCGGCTTTCATGATGAAAAGACGCGCCTGGTCGTCCGTGACAGTCACATCCTTCAGCTCCATGACACGCTCCTCCAGCGTCAGGAAACCGTCCGACATGACATCCAGTGTCTGAGTGGCCATGGCGTCGATGTCGATTCCGCTGGTGTGGCGGCGTTTGAAGACGAACTCCCCTCCGAATGCAAGATTGCTGCACACCAATACGGAAATGCCCACGCAGATTCCCGCCGCAAACGACTGGTCGTGCGAATTCCGTACGCCGATGCAACGAGTCCATTCGGGGTTGCCGTGGCTGGCGAGAGTGATGACGCCGAACATCTTCTGACCTTCACGGGAAAGGCCGAAGCGCTCATCGACAATCCGGAGGTTGCGGTCGAGAATGGCGGATTCGACCGCCTTCACGACCTCCAGATGCGGAACGGGTTTCCAGCTATAGGTACGTGCAGGGGTGGGTATGGTTCCCAGAACATTGCGGGTGACGAAACGGTCGGTAGGATTGGCAAGGCAAAGTCCCATGGTAGATTCTCCTTTTTCTGTTTGATTTTGCTGTTTGTGTAAGATATGTTTTTCAGACGACATTGCTGGATGGTTGCGCAACCGTGCCCATACAGACACGTGATTCCGTGCAGTGCCATTTTGCACACGCTGACGCATACGGGCAGCCGGCGCAGCTGAAGCTGTTCTCGTTCGGCAGAAAGACACCCGCAGTGACCGCCTTGTCCACGGCCAGTATGATGCTTTTCATGCGTTCGATCTGCCCGTCCATACGGGATGTGTAGAAGCGCATGGTCTTGGGTGTCTTCGCCTTTGTCGTGACATCGAAGCGGAACGACGGGCGGAGTGAATGCACAGCCTCGTAGGAGGCTATGTAGATGGTGGCCTGAAGCTCCCGTCCCGCTCGTTCATCCGGCCACATGCGCGATGCCGTCTTCCAGTCCACGATTGTGACATACTGGTCGTCCTCGGGCTCATCGAACGGTGTCGGCTCCTTCACAAGCAGGTCGTATTCGCCGACAATGGGCTTGGACAGCCCTTCGATATCGAATCTGAACGGCACGGCTACGTCTGCAATGGTCTGGTGGAAGTCGGGCCATTCGGAAGTGGCCGATTCCAGCATTTTTCCTGCAAGTTCGACGAGCGAATCCATGTCGTCCCCCTCCTTGAAGACGACTTCCGGCGATCCCGCGATTCCCGCCTTGAAGTATTCCGTGAAGATGTCTTTGAGTTCAGCTGTCTTGACAAGCTCGCCTTTTTTCGCTGCATGGGCCTGTTCGCTCATGGCGGAATGGAAGGCGGTGCCGAATGGCAATGCGGCTGGCGTCCGCTCGGGCGGAAGCTTCTCGACGTAGCGGATACAATAGAGAAGCGGGCAGTTCAGATAGGCCGATATGGCGCTGTAGGAATAGTGGGGCTGCTCTTTCAATTGCGCAAGAGTTGGTGAAGTTTCTGTCATGTTGTTCTCCTATGTTTAGGGATGAAAAAAGCCGGAGGTCTTGAAATCCTCCGGCTGCGGAATCATTTTCAGATGTTCTAGGCGGCCTGCCCTGAGAACTGCTCGATGAGCTGGCTGCACAACTTGCAGGGTATCTGCTCGACCGCGTTGACCTGGCAGTGCTGGAGCAACTGCTGGACCGTCCAGCCAGCCCGTTTCACAAGGCTCATGAGATAGTGGATCTGCTTGCTTGTCGCGGGGCCGTTGTCGGAACGTTTCCTGCGGGTCTGGGCAGGAACTGTACCTTGCGAATTTCCGTACGTCTGCACAGGTTCGGCTATCTGTTGCTGTTGCGAAGGAACTGGCGGCAGGGGAACGGGCTGGAGTGGCGCTGCGGGAAGCGTGGCGGTGGCAAGCCGTGCCTGCGCCGCCTGAATTTCACTTTCCACGGAATTGCGGACAAGCTCGAAGACATTGTGGATTTTTTCATTCAGCTTCGGATCCGACAGGCCACCGTCCAGTTCGACTTCCACCTGTGCATGGTAGGACAGCGAAGAATACTCTGTCTCAGCGGGAACCTTCTTGGAATAGGATGCATTGAGTTTCAGCATGTGTTTCTTTCCTGTTGCTTGGATGTTGTCTCAAAAATGACAGGAGCCCGAGGCGACCATACGTCTCCAGGGCCCCTATTATAATAAGGTATGGAATTTGGTTGTCAGACAGCCAGACGGATGCGTTCAAGCCGCTTCTGCGTGTCCTGGTAGGTGCGTTCCTTCTGCTTCTGCTGGATGGTGGCTTCACGGAGCTTCCGCCCCGCCTCAACAAGACTGGCCTGAAGTTCGTCCAGATGCTCCTTCATGGATGCGATGGTGGCCGAAAGATCCGAAAGCGGATCGGCGGGTGTGGTGGAAGGTGTTGTTTCAACCGACTGTGGTTGTTTGGCCGATGTAACGGGATGGTTGATCACGGGGGAAGAGGATGTCTGTGTCATTTTCGGGTTCTCCTTTTTGATTGTGATTGTTACATTTGCGTTTTCACTGGATTTACGGATTGCCGGGGCATGGGGCTCCGGTTTGTCTTTGAAAGGCATCCATGCATACAGGCCTGATCCGCCCGATGCAACAATGATGCCGGACTCTGTTGAATTGAGTTGGATTGTCGTGTGCCCGAGCTTCAGCGCCTGAAGAATGAACTTGGCGTTGCTGATGACGCCGCATGGCAGGTTCTTTCCTTCCGTGACGGCGGGGAAAGAGGCCATCTGGTCATTCCGGTCGCTCAGTTCCACCCTGTCGGGGAATATCCACATTTCAGTGGTCAATCCGTCCGTCTTCAATGCCTTCGATAGAAATTCGATTGCGGCGGAGGATGAGTCGGCTGTAAGAACGGTTTTCACGTCAAGGGCGGATTTGTCAGGCAATATGGACCAGTATTTGGGATAAAGCCCCTCCATCGCGTTCATCCTCAGCTGGAAACCGTCGCCCTGTATGGCAAAATGCCGTTTCTCGGACTTGTCGTCCCAGATGGACAGGCTTGACCAGCGGCGTTTCCGAAGCGCCTCATAGAGCGGACTTGGCGGCATCGTCACATCTCCTTGCAGCCTGATGCTCGGCAGCGGGATGCTTACCAGCTGGGTACCGTCCGACGCGGCTATGCCACGTGCGGAGACATGCACGCCGTTGAGGCTTATCCATTTCGGAACAGCTCCTGCCGACTGGAACGCCTGCATGAGGAATGACGCGAATCCAGTCGGCAAAGGGGTGCTTTCCGCTTCCTTGGGGATCGGCGCGGGATGCGGAATGTCCGGATGGATGGGCAGGCTGGTGATTCTCCTGCCGTCGCCCAGCATCGTCATGGAACTGCCTAGTGTTTCCAACACGATCTCCTTGGCTTTCGTAGCATCCAATGCAAACTTGAATGTGCAGAAGCTAACGGAGCATGCGCCGCTGTCCGTCACTGTGGCCGCTTCCAGCATCATGGACAGCGCGGCTTCATGGCCTTGTCCTGCAAGAACGGCGTTCCTCCCATCTGAACGAATGGCAATCATGTCTTTTGCCGAGAGCATCTTGCCGAACGTGTCCAGAGTGTTGGACAGATTGTTCTTTGGTATGTGGATTTTCATAGTTGTCTTCTCCTTTTATAAATGTTCTGGTTTACTGATGAATGATCCATCGGTGGATGGACTGTGATGTGAAAAATCCCCCTCTACTGACAACGAGGACGGGCATTTGATCGGGGGAATGGCACTTTTTTACATTTTTCACGCAGGTGGTTTGCGCTGGCGGGCCAGCCTCCAGACTACAAGGCCGATGAAGGAAAAAACGCCGATCAAGCCAAGGGCTTTTACTGTTTCCATGGCATTCGCTCCTTTTTGGATGAAGGCATCCGGTGAGGAACGTGCCGCCTCAATTGTTCCCGTCTGGATGCCGTCGGCAACCTTGTAGGCGAATAAGACTCCTGAAACAGCCGCTCCACCAGCCGCCACTGTCTGCCATGGTATCTGGCTGATGGATTTTACTATTGGGGATGGCTGGAAACGGCGATGCAGGTGATGGCGACGTGGCGTGTGTGGACGTGGCTTGATACAAGGTGCCGCATCCAATTGAATGGAGAGCAAGGACAAGGCGAGGATGATCAGCAGCGTCCTTTTCATAGGGCGGAGGCCGCCTCCTGACGGCATTGAGCGATTGTGGAAGATATCGCCGCATGGAGGGCCGATGAAATGTTCTCCGGCAAAGCCTCGTATGCTTCGTAGAGGTCCCAACAGCACCATGCGGAACCGCCGACGGCCAAAACGACGCCGATGACATCTCCTATCGGAAATGGTCCGTCGGCCGCTGCGCATGTTCCGAACAGCCCCCATGAGGCGGCGAGTTTCGGGGCGCAATGCGCAAGGACTTTGGCGCAGGATTCCATCGTGGCCTTGATGCAGACGGCCTCGACCGCCAGTCCTGCCGACGAGTAGAGCTGTCGGCTGAGAATCTCCAATGCCGCGTCCTCCGTCATCCCGACGGCTGCGTCCGTGTTCAAGGCGCATTGGTAAACTGCCGCCGCCTTTCCTAGCGGGGCGGTGATCCGGCTACCGATGACAGTGGAGATGTAATTGCGGGCTTCAGCCGTGTCGAAAAACTTGTCCTTCAGCAGAAGCCAGCAGAGTTGCAGTCGGTCTGCGCAGATGGTTGCGACAACATCGGGGATGGCTGCATTGGCTTCGTCTATGAAAGGACGTGCCTTGGCGTCAAGCTGCTGCATGGTGAACCGTGGCCTGTCGGCTTTCGCATTGACGGAAGGTTTGCTGAAAGCGCATGAGCCAAGCCCCGCCAGAACCAGCACGGCAGTTAGCGGGACAAGTACGGCAATGTTGATTTGTCTTTTGTTCAGGTGTTTCATGTTCGGAAGCTCCTTTTTTTGTGTATAGATGGGTAAAAATGAGGGCGCCCTTCGTCCTCTATGTAATTGTTACGCAAAAAGGGCTGTTTTTCACTCACATGAAATGGAGGTGGGTAGATGGAGAAAATGGAAGAGCTTATTATTCTAATGTCATCGACGGAAAAAAAGAGATTCGTTATTGAAAACGCAACACAGGCGATTAAAGTAATTAAGAAGAATATGAACCAGCTCGAATGGGCTGTCGTTCTCCCCCCATAGAAAACAAGGAGTCAACATCAAACTGAATTAGCGTCTTTATTCTTTTTCCATAATCAGCGGTGAAAGCCGTCTGATGTCTGTGCTTTGTGGACTACCGAAATTGCGACCTTCTGTAAAAACACTAAGGCACACGTTAGAGCGCTCATGCCTTGGGCGTCTCTTTTCGTGCCTTAGTGTAGGTTGTCGCAAGCCTCGGTAGTCCACGAATGAGAGACGCTCTTTTTTTCTGTATATTTTGCATTTAGTTATTAAATCTACAAATTACACAAGGGGATAATATTCTTAACTAACTGTTGATGACAATAAGTGATGATTATAATTAAAATAGATTAAATTATTATATAGTAAAGAAAGGAAATATTAATGAAATGTTTATATATTAATAGTTTACTTTTAATTATATTCTTTATTTCATTTGGAAGTGGATGTAATGATAATTCAAAACAAGAGGAAATAGACCCCCTAGTTCAGCAAAAGCGAGTAATTAAACTTTTTGTCGAAGAGGAAGAAAATAAAGGTTCTGTATTATTTACTGATGTATATACTGAAATAGAAAAAAGAAAATTAGTAGGCTTTTTTGAACAAATGAAATGGTCGATTAATCGAGAGACAACAAATGCAGGCATTTATTATAAAACATATTCAGAATTTTTAAAAGATATTCTCGAAAAATCGTCATCCAATCTTCCGCCAGAAATTATTACTGCTTATAATAACTATATAGAAGCAATGGAACAATTATCTGAAGTTATGATAACTCATCCTCATTTACCAGAAAAGAATAAAATAGATTGGAAATATGATTTATTACCTAATATTGGAAAGGGGAAAGTCACAATCTTGTATGCGATATATCTAAAAAAAGTAGCACCTTTGTTAAATAGTGTTCGTACATGTAGAGCTCAAATAATTGATCTTGTTGAGGGGTACGATGTCAAGGCAAGACATGAACCTTATACTTTTTTCTTACTCATAGATTGGGACACAGAAAAAACAGGTGACTTTTTTGATGTAAAGGATAAATTTAGGACTCGGACAAAAGATTAATTTTTTTGATATAATAATGACTTAACAAATAGGAATTAATTATGAAAACAAATTATATTTACACTTCTTTTATTTTTGTTTTAACTTTTTTCTACATTTCTTTTAGTCAAAACCTGAAAGCGGTTGATCCATACACGGTAGGAAAAAACACAATTGAAATAGGTGTATACTTGATTAAAGCCTATAAGGCTATTGGAGGCAGTGACATTGAGATGGGTAATGTACCCACTGAAGTCCTGAATACCCACACATGGTGGAGAACACTTGATTCTTGCGATGGTTGGGAATTGCAAGAACACAAGATCACTGGTCATTGCAGGATCATTGACGACATAGACCATCGTAGGGCTTGGGGAGGAAGAGAACCAATGAAAAGGTTATTCGAACAAATGAAAATGGAATATGAAAAAGCTGGAGGAACGTTTACAGGGGGAAAAATTAATTCTCTAAAGTCAGATCATCCCTTGTCAATGCCGAATAAAAAAATGCAGGTGATGAATAAACATAAATGCTGGAATGTACTTGATTCTTGCAATGGTTGGGAATTGCAACAGAATAAATATCTTAGAAATTGTAGAATCATTGATAATCAAAATTATCGTTGGGCATGGGGCGGGAAAAAAGCAATGCAAAAATTATTTAACCAAATAAAAGAAGAAAGCATACAGACCGAAAAAGTATATGGAAATAAAAAATAATTATAAATAACAAATCATGAATAAGATATTATAGTATGATTTACTCTTAAATGTTCATGCCTAAAGAATGGTTTATGTTTATGATTAAAAGCAAAAACGTTCTTTGTTGAATATTATATTATTATAATTCTAAATGTTCGTTTATGAAAATATTAAAAAATAAATATTGCTTTGTGGTATTCCTTTGTGGATGTCTCATTATTGTTATAACTGGTTGTACAAATTATAATCTTGCTACTACACAGTACCATGACGGTTTGTGTTATTTCTTGGGCAAAGGTGTTGCCATGGACAAGGCAAAGGCCGTGGATTTGTTCAGCAAAGCCGCATGGGCAGGGAATGTCGATGCACAGTACGCGCTTGGTTTGTGTTATTACAATGGCGATGGAGTTACCATGGACAAGGCAAAGGCCGTGGATTTGTTCAGCAAAGCCGCATGGGCAGGTGATGTCGGTGCACAGCGTATGCTTGGTGTGTGCTATTTCTATGGCATAGGTGTTGCCTTTGACATGGTAAAGGCTATGGAATGGTCTCATAAAGCCGCAGCACAGGGAGATGCCGTGGCACAATTTTTTATTGGTATGCACTATCTTATGGGGTTGGGGGATGCAATGGATAAGGCGAAAGCCGTGGTTTGGTTCAGTAAAGCCGCAGAACAAGGCTTGGCAGAAGCTCAATTTGGTTTAGGTGTGTGTTATTATGAGGGGAAAGGAGTTGCCATGGACAAGGTAAAGGCCGTGGAATGGCTCCGTAAAGCCGCAGAACAGGGATTGGCAGGTGCTCAATTTGCTCTTGGTGAGTGTTATTACAATGGCGATGGTGTTGCCAAGGACAGGGCAAAAGCTGAGGAATGGTATCGTAAAGCAGCGGCACAGGGAAATACTGACGCGCAATCCCGACTTAATAAGAGCTATAATAACAAAAACAATAATAACTCATTTGGGGATACTATAAAAACATATTGGAATGTAAGCAAATTTATGTGGGATGCTTTTAGGTGGGATGCTTTTATAAACAAGTGATGACTATCACAGACCATTAATATATTCATGTACTTTACATTATTTGGGTATTACTTTAAAATTATTATTTGTAAAAAGATGAATAATTTCCCTACACAAAACAGAGTTATAATGTTTCAATATACAATAATAATTCTTTGCTCTATTGTATTTCTATCTTTATGTTCTTGTACTGCAAGCAAACCTTCTCATGCTCCTGAGATCAGTGCAAAAGATTTTTATTCCTTGATAACTGAGGATGGCAATGATGTAGAAACTGTTCTTGGACAGTCCAAAAATGCCATTGCTTTTCTTCTCATGCAGCATCCTCAGCAATTCAGAATACAAGTCCCTTTGCATGAAAGAAAACGTCTGATTGCATTGACACATGAGGAAGAGAAAAAACTTGGGGAGTCAGAAGTTCAAAAATTGGCCTCAAAGAACATTATCTACCAGCCAAAACAAGACATGGACCGAATAGGCGAAATTGCCAGGCGAATTACAGACGTTCTGCCTACAAGCGTCTCTCATAGGATTTTCCTTGCCAATACGGCTGCCGTCAATGTTTTTTGCCTGACTGACGGAACATTGATTGTGACAAAAGGAGCGTTGGATTCACTGCGAGATGATGAACTGGCGTTCTTCATTGCACGTGGGTATGGACATGCCGTTGCATGCCACAATAGTGAAACGTTTACCCAAATCATGGTAGCCAATGTCATGGGAAAAAATGCTCTTTCTCGAATGATTAAGAATGTCGGACAGGCAGAAAATATGGAAAAGAAATTATTGGCTGACATTGGATATCATGGCAACTCTAACTTGGGAATCCTGCTTCAATACAACAAGACAATGGAAAACGAAGCTGATGTTCTCGGCATCGTCTATATGAAAAAGGCCGGTTATGAAGTCGATAATGCACTGGCTTCAATGAAGAGACTGGATGCTCTTTCTCCAGAGGATCCAAGCTGGCAGAAGCTTCTAGTAACACATACTGCCAGTCAAAAACATATTGAATGTCTAAAAAAAATAGCTGGTTTTAATTCTGGAGAAGTATTTACTCAAGTATCATCGGAAGATGAGGATATTACCCTTGACTGGACAGACGAGACCATTGAGCTGCTGGAGAAGATTACCTTGGAGCAACGGGATTGTGAGAACGCTGTCGGGGAGGTCTTGTTTATACCCGGTCTTTTTAATTATATAAAAAAAGCTGAAAGTTATCTGCCGAAATTAGCCGAAGTATATCCTAATCATAAATTGACCGTGGTTCAATGGAAGGCTATGTCAGAAATGTCTTGGAAACGTGCTGTTTCCAGAGCGAATTTCATGTCAGATTATCTCAGCCTGTTGCTTCGGACACGCAGACAGGACGAACTTGACCGTTTGGTACTAATGGGACATTCCTTAGGGGGGCAGGTTATCATTGGTGCAGCTCCTGCGCTTGCCCAGTCAGGCGTGAAAGTAGGACAAATCATCCTTTTGGCAAGTGCAGTCCACTATGACACAGACGAACTGAAGAGCTGCGTCGAAGTCTCAATTGCTCCGCCTATGAATCTGTTCAATCCATTTGACCGTATTCTGAAGCATCCTTTTTTGGATGCCGAGCATGTTCCAGCTCTTGGATTGCTTGGGGCCAAGACCTCCATCCACGGCTTGATGGAATATCGTGTTCCGTTCAATGACAATCCTAAAAATGTCATTGACACTTTTGAATCTCACAAAGTGCAATATTATCTTGACGGACTTGCTAAAATCCTTCAAGGCGCAATTCCTTGTGAACAAATCAAAATTGATCATCACACCATAGAAACACCGATAAAATTCATGCCTTTTGCCATTCCTGAAATTAAAGGACGTGTGCATGAGTCATATTGTGATTGGCAATTTGTCTCCTATGTTTTGCCCAAATTAACGTTGCCGAAAGGGGGCAAGAAGAGTGACCAAAGTTTACAGCCTGAACCTAAACAACCTGATAGAATCCTTTATGTGATTCTTAATCCATATGGAGAATGCTGCGGGTGGGCTTTAAACGAGGACACGGCGTCTGCGCAATTCAAGAGAATAAAAGCAAAACTAGACGCCCAGATAAAGGCTTCAAGAAATTAAGTATAATGCTTGAACCGTTCAAGAGAACATCCGACATGGAAGAAAAGTAAGGGGATTGACTAGAGAGATTGTCTTGCGATCCGTTTTTGACCAACAATCTCTACTATGACGGCAAAGGGGTGCATTTTCTCCTCCCTGACGTTTTGTTACCACTGAAAGTTCTTTGATCCTTGACATTCAGTGATGGATTGACGTTGAAGGTGCTCAACATTAAGGCAGTGGCAAGCCATCGGAATGTCATGAAGGTGGAGGTTTGCGTCACATCTTCCGATTTGGATTTGCTCCGATTAGCAGTTTTTCCGTTCCGATTAGCAGTTTTTCCGTTCCGATTAGCAGTTTTTCCGTTCCGATTAGCAGTATGGTGCTAATCCAGCAGTCATTTCAGGCTTAATATGAAGCCGTTCAGGTACGAAAAGCCGATTAGCAAATAATTAGCAGTTTGATGATTTGCCTGGTCGTTTTCATGCGTAATTGATGGTAATGCACTAATATTTTGCAGTATATCCATGCTGAAAGAAATAAAGCCGCAACTCCTTGGAATTGCGGCTTTTAGATGGTCGGAACGGAGAGATTCGAACTCTCGACCTTTTGACCCCCAGTCAAACGCGCTAAACCAGGCTGCGCTACGTTCCGATTGGTTTTATGACATGCCTCCTTTCAGAAGCAACACCATTAAATTACATGGGAAAATGGATTTTGCAAATGCAGGCGGTTGATTTTTTTCGTGACGGGCAAAAACGTTCCAACACTGAAGCTAG
>JAEEGL010594319.1_pt1 | contig 20121 bp, 18 predicted proteins | sample 9134231 | NCBI WGS metagenome assembly JAEEGL01 (sample SAMN16246548, study PRJNA631951) | gut metagenome | biome: gut microbiome; feature: rumen; material: fiber-attached | host: Bos | place: Iran: Karaj | collected 2018-10
CGATCCGACCATTCCGAACCGCCTGATCGGTGATGATGCAAGGATCCGGCAGATCCTCATCAACTTCTTAACCAATGCCGTGAAGTATACGGACAGCGGTTTCATAAGGCTTGCGATCGATTGGGACAAGCTTGGCAGCGAGTTGCTCCTGAAAGCTTCCGTGACCGACAGCGGCAGAGGCATCAGGCAGGAGGATATCGGCAAATTATTCTCGGTATTCAGCAGATTTGACTTAAAGAACAACCGGAACATTCAGGGTACGGGACTCGGACTTGCGATCACGGGGCATCTGATCAAACTGATGAACGGAACCTACCGCGTGGAAAGTGAGTACGGGAAGGGCTCCACGTTCTCCTGCATCCTGCCGCAGAAGATCGCGGCGAGGGATCCGATCTCCAATAAGCCGCGCCGTGAGATCCACCTGAAGAAGAATGTGCCGTTCGTGCTCTACGGAAATGAAGAAGAACTCGAAACCTCGGCTGCTGCAGCCTCAGAAGACGCTACCAAGGAAAAATCATTTGCGGCATCTGTTTTGATCGTGGATGACAATACCGTAAACATCAAGGTGTTAAAGGCCATGTTAAAGAACTTCGGCATCGTGGCGGATGCGGCCGTCAGTGGCCCGGATGCGATCGAATCGGCTTCGAAGAAGAAATATGACATGATCCTGATGGATCATATGATGCCGGATATGGACGGCATTGAGGCGGCGAAAAAGATCCGTGAACTTGACACGGAATGGACGAAGGATCCGGTCATCATCGCCTGCACGGCAAATGCGGTCAAAGGCGCCGAGGAAATGTTTTTGGAAAACGGCATGAACGATTATATCTGCAAGCCGATCAAACTGGCCGAATTACAGGCGATGCTTGAAAAGTGGCTGCCCGCCGGATGATGCAGTGAATTTGCTGCAGTGATTTTAATGTGGTGATTTTGGCATAGAGATTTTGGCGTAGTCAACGATTTCTCATGAAAATGGGGAAATCGTTGATTTTTTATGCCCTGATTTCGACGCGGTCAGCGAAATTGAATATTTTGATGAAAAGTGTTGACAGGGGGCAGCCATGCTGTTATATTGAATTTAAATTCAATGAATATAAAATCAACGAATGAGGAATATCAAAAGAAACGGAGAACACGGATGACCAGACAGGAACAGAAAGAAATGAGAAGGAAACAGATCCAGATGAAAGCGCTGGAACTGTTTGTCACCAAAGGCTTTTTGGAAACCAAGATCAGTGATATCGCAGGGGAATTAAAGATCAGCGTCGGTTTGCTCTTTCATTATTATGAATCCAAGGAGCAGCTGCTGATGGAGCTTGTGCAGTTTGGCGTGGAAGGGACAAAGATGGCCGAGCAGGGGCCCAAGGATGACCCGATCGCTTATTTCACTACATTCCTGACCGGGCTGTTTGCCTCGGCGAAAGAGAACCCCTGGATCTATCAGATGTTTGTGCTGATGGGGCAGGCAAGAAGACCCGGCGCACCCGAAGCCATCCGGGAAGTTGCACTCTCGGTCGATCAGATCGAGAAGTCGGTGCCCGTTATTAAGAAGGGACAGAAGATGGGGCTGATGAAGGCCGGCGATCCGCTGGCATTATCCCACGCTTACTGGAGCAGCGTACAGGGCATCATGGAGCAGCATCTGGTCAACCCGGAAATTCCGTTTCCGGATCCGGCATGGGTTGTGGACATTCTTCGCATGCATTAACGGAGTGGCCGGCAAGCGGCTGCATAGAAAAGAAAGACAAGAAATAAAATATCGGAAAGAAAAGAGGAGACAAATATGAAAAAGAAAATTGTGATCATCGGCGGCGGGATCGGCGGACTGAGCGCCGGCATCTATGCACTGAAAGCAGGATATGACGCTGCGATCTATGAAAAGAATCCGGTGGCAGGCGGCGAATGCATGGGCTGGAACAGAAAGGGCTATCACATCGACAACTGCATTCACTGGCTGACGGGAACCGATGAGAAGACGGATCTGTGGAAAGTCTGGAATACGCTTGGTGCGATCGATGAGCATACGGCATACGTGGATGAGGGAAAGTTCTACAGTTCCATCCTGGACGGAAAGGAACTGACGCTTTGGAATGATCTGGAGAAGACAAGGAACGAACTGATCGCGTTTGCACCGGAAGATGAAGCTGCGATCAATACCTTCATTGAGCACGTGGAGTATGCGAAGTCCTGCGTCATTCCGGCGAAGAAACCGCTCGATATGATGGGGATCAAAGACTATATCGAGATGGGAAAGGAAATGGCCGACATGCCCAAGGTCATGAAGACCTTTGGCAAAGTCAACATGGAAGACTTCGGAAACATGTTTCAAAATCCCCTGCTTCGTACCATGATGACAGATTATCTGTGCTATAACTATACGGCTTATTCTTTCCTGGTTTCCTATGCGACGATGGCTTCCGGGAACGGAAAGATCCCGGTCGGCGGATCGCTTGCGATGACGAAGCGGATCGTGAAACGCTTTGAAGAACTTGGCGGGGAACTGCATTTATCCTGCCCGGTTGAAAAGGTTCTGGTTGAGAAAGGAAGGGCAGCAGGCATCGTGCTTGATAGCGGTGAGGAAGTGCGCGCGGATGCTGTGATCTCCGCAGTGGATGCGGATCTTTTGTTCCATAAGATGCTGGATGAAAAATATACGCCTAAGGCATTCAAAAAAGCCTACGCGGATCAGACAGGCTATCCGACGTTCAGCGGTTTTCAGGCAGCGTATGCGATCGATGATGATTTTGACGGAAAAGGAACCATCGTATTTGACTGCGAACCGCTTACGATCGGTAAGAATACGATCAAACGCATGAGCGTCAAAAATTTTGCATATGAAAAATCATTTGCACCGGAAGGCAAGGCGGTGCTGCAGACCAATGTGGCACAACAGGATGAGGACTATTTCTTCTGGAAAAATCTAAGCCCGGAAGACTATAGGGAGACCAAGCAGAAACTGACGGATGAACTGACGAAACGGATCGTTATGCAGTTTCCGGAATTGGATGGAAAGATCGAGTTGCTCGATTCATGGACGCCCGTTACCTATGAGCGCTACTGCAATGCTTATCACGGCGCCTATATGAGCTTCATTACGACCAAGGAAGCCAAACAGCTTCGGATCAAGGGAGAACTTTCGAATCTTAAGGATTTCTATCTGGCGGGCCAGTGGGTCATGTGTCCCGGCGGCCTTCCGATCGCCGCTGTTTCCGGAAAGTTTGCGATCCAACGGATCCTGAAAAAGGAAGGAAGACCGATCGGGGATTCTTCTTTTTATGTCAAAAATGTAGTATAATGGCATCGTGTGTGATGGCCGTATGTCATCACAGGAAAAAGTATTACGGAAAAAGAGGGAAAAATCATGAAAAAACACAATCATTGGATGTTGCTCATCTGCCTGTTTACCTGCTTTGCACTGCTTGCGGGCTGCGGAAAGGCAGAGGATGACCCGAACGCGGGAACCTATGTCGGAACTTCCGCAGAAGCATTCGGAATGGAAATGGATATCGAAGACTTTTACGAAGGCGGCGTATCCATCGAACTGAACGGCGGCGGAAAAGGCAAGATGTATCTTGGTTCGGACGATTTTAAGATTAAATGGGAACTGGACGGAGACGATTTCCATGCATCCGGCAGCGGCGCGGATCTTGACGGAACGCTTTCGGACGGTGTGCTCTATCTGGAAGACATGATGGGTATGGGCGTGAACATGACGCTCGTGTGCGATGAACTCGCTAACGGCGGAGACGGTGAAGACGGCGGCGTATCCGGCAGTGTCTTACAGCGATTAAAAGATGCGCATGACGGTAAAGACGTTTATACCGGCGGCGATTACGCAGGCTATGACGATACGGATGACTGGGATATCGACATGGACGGCGATGGTTGGGATACGGAAGCCGATGGCGCTGATGACGCCGGTGAGGCTGCGAATGTGGAACTTTCGGAATATGCCATTGCAAGAGACCTGGATCCTTCCATGTTTGGCGAAGGTGTTGCTGATGCGGAAACACTTGCCGAGTTCTATTACTGGTGGGCCAATGAACTGGAATCCAAGGAAAAAGATGAATACCGCCCCCGTTTCATGGAAGTTGCGGAAGAGCGGATCGGATGCAGACCGAAGGATGCCATGACGGACAATGATGATCTGGACCGTGCGGAGTTCGAATATGAGACACCGGAAGGTGACGGATCGTTGCTCATCCTGTTTACCAGAAGAGACGGGGAAGACTGGAGCCTTGCAAGCTTAAGCCCCGGCGGAGAAGTCTTACATGCCGTAGATGCGTTAGAAGGTGAATGATATGAGAGGGAAGATCAAAAGCCTGCTGACGCTCACACTGCTTGGCGTTATGGGTGTCTGCCTTGGCGGATGCGGCAGTTCCAAGCCGTCTGAGGGCTATTTTACGTTAAGTGAAGTCCGCGAAGGCGAAGAGACGGTGAAAGAAAAAAACCTTGACGATTACGGTCTGGAAGATGCGTACATCGTTGTGGATAAAAAGGGAAACGGATATGCAGTATTATTCGGCGTTCCCGTACAGTTTGAATGCAATGAGAAAGAGGGAACCCTGACATTTGATACCGGTGATGTTGCATATGCAGCTTCCGGCAAGGAAATTACGCTTTCCGATCAGAACATCAGCATGACCTTTAAGAAGAGCAAGGAAGATGCACCGGAAGAACCGTATGCGGTTGCGCTTGCCGACTACGCTTTTGCGGGGGAGCAGGGTGGAATCGATAAGTCGGATGTCGGTAATCCCGGCAAGAAACCGGGCGCACATCAGCTTGGGGGAGATCCGGAAACGGACGGCCCTGATTTTGGCGAAACGGAATCCGTGAACCCGGAAGAATTCTTTGCAGGCGACTGGTACGGATGGTGGACGATCGAGAATACCCAGACGGATTTCTGGGATCAGCTTAACGGCGAGACCTTCGACATCATGGCGGAAGTGAAGGTGAATGGATCGGGAGAAGGAACCCTGACGCTGTGGGATTTAAAATACACGGATCCGATCGCAAAAGCTGATGTTTCGTTTTCGGAAACGGACGGCACCATGATCTCCGAATCCGGAACATTTATGGATGACAAGATCGGAAATTCGGACTGGATCATCAGTCCGGGTAATTATGAAGATTACATGCAGATCGCGGCTCCGTGCAATGATGCGGACGGAAATCATATTTTTGATTACGTGATCCATTTGAAAAAGTGGGGCGCCTCCTGGGATGACTTCGGTCTGTATCCGCCGTCTTATGAGTGGTATCAGGAGCTGGTCGACGGAGGAAACAGCATGCCGGATGCGGTTCCGGAATAATAAGAGAAAAGGAAAGAGGAAGTTATCATGGCTTTTTGTATACAATGCGGAAATCAGGTTCCGGATGGCGTGAAATTCTGTCCGACCTGCGGCGCGCCCATCGCGCAGGCACCGGTGCAGGCAGCGATGCCGCAGCAAAAAAAGGGCGGCAGCAAAGTCGGCCTGATCATCGGGATCGCAGCAGGCGGTACCGTGCTGCTTGCAGGGATCATCGTGGGTGTGGTCCTTTTGTTTGGCAAATTGTCCGCGCCCAAGGCTGACGGTAACGGTAATGGAACAGCGCTGACGGATCTGCTCGATGTTACGGCAGCAACATATTATCTGGACGGCGAATAATAAAAAATGGTTTATCAGAAAGCAAAAGAAGCATTATACCGGCAGCTGGCGCTGGATTATTGCGTGTCATACGAAGACGTGGCGGATGGGCAAAATCACTTCACGGTGTTTTCTCCCTTACCCGGCAGACGGCAGTTCCGTACGACCGATGACTGCGCACTGAAGGTTGCGGCCGTAAACGGAAAGCTGCTGTTTACCGGCAAAAAAGAAGTGGTGGATCAGTGCCGCGAACGCTATGCAACGATCATCGGTGACTGGTTCATGGATGTGACAAGATTTCGGGAACTCGAAGAGATCATTAAGCCCTTCGGGTTTAAACTCGGCTGTGCGCATCCCTTCTATCTGCCGAATGATGAAGAATACAAAGAGGACGCAGAGACAGCAAGGTCCTATGAGATCGTCAAATACGACCGGGATGCGATCGAACAGTTTAGGGGCGATGAACGTTTCAAGGAAGCCTATTCCTTTGATGAAAATGCGCCGGATATGCTGGGGGTCGGTGCCGTTTCAGACGGTAAGATCATCGGCATGGCAGGTGCGAGTGCAGACAGCCCGACGCTCTGGCAGATCGGGATCAGCGTGGATCCTGCAGCCAGAGGAAAGCGTGTCGGTGCGACATTGGTTCGGATCTTAAAGGATGATATCCTAAAGCTGAACCTGACACCGTTCTACGGGACCAGCATGTCCAATATCGGATCCCAACGGGTTGCGCATCATGCGGGATTTATCGCTGCATGGGCAGAGCTTGGGAGTATGCGTGTGGATGATGGTGAGATTTACTGATGATGCGATTTTTAAATAAAAGGGGCCGGCTGATCGCCGCGCTTATGGTGGCATGCCTGCTGCTTGCTTCCTGTGGCAGCAAAACGGTGCAGGATGCAGATAATGAAAACGGAAAGTTCAGGATCGTTGCCACGATCTTTCCGGAATATGACTGGGTCATGAAAATCCTCGGGGACAATCCGGCAGGCATGGAGGTTACACTGCTGCTGGATCAGGGCGTGGATCTGCACAGTTATCAGCCCACCGTTAACGATATCATGAAAATCACCGACTGTGATCTGTTTATTTATGTCGGCGGGGAATCGGATGCATGGGTGGAAGACGCGCTGAAGGAAGCGGTTAACCCTGATATGCGCACGGTCAATATGCTGGACGTCCTGGGGTCGGCCGCAAAGGTGGAAGAATTGTCGGAAGGCATGCAGGGAGAAGAGGAAGAAGCGGAAGCGGGCGAGACGGAATATGATGAGCACGTCTGGCTTTCCCTGAAGAATGCCGCCCTGCTCTGCTCTGCCATTGAAGAAGCCTTATCGGCGATCGATCCGGCCAATGCGGATACCTACCGGCAAAACCTTACCGCTTATCAGGATGCGCTTGATGCGCTTGACAAACAGTATGCGCAGACGGTTGCCGCATCGGAAACAAAAACGCTGCTTTTCGGGGACCGTTTCCCGTTCCGCTATCTGACCGATGATTACGGCCTTACCTATTATGCGGCATTTGCCGGGTGCGCTGCCGAAACGGAAGCAAGCTTTGAAACGGTCACGTTTCTGGCAAAGAAAGTCGATGAACTCTCACTCCCCGCGGTACTCATCATAGACGGGTCCGACGGGAAGATTGCGGAGACGATCGTATCGAATACAACAGACAAAAGCGCAAAGATCCTGACGCTTGATTCCATGCAGTCGGTATCTTATAAGGATCTGGCAGCAGGGGCGGATTACCTGTCAATCATGGAACAGGATCTTGCCGTATTGCGGGAGGCTTTAAACTGAGATGTTTGAGAAACTGAGCATGTCTTTTTCGTATCCGTTTGTGCGTTACGCGCTGATCGTCGGCGTGCTGATCGCACTATGCGCATCCGTGCTCGGTGTTACGCTCGTGCTGAAACGGTATTCATTCATCGGTGACGGACTCTCGCATGTGGCGTTCGGCGTCATGGCCATTGCCGCCGTGCTGGGACTGAGCAACGAGATGCTGCTTGTCCTGCCCCTGACCGTGATCAGCGCGATCCTGATCTTAAAGAGCGGGCAGAATACCCGGATCAAAGGGGATGCCGCGATCGCCATGATCTCGGTGAGTGCGATGGCGTTCGGTTATCTTTTGATGAACCTCTTTTCCACATCAGCGAATCTGACAGGGGACGTCTGCTCGACGCTGTTCGGTTCGATGTCCATTCTGACTTTATCCGTACGTGAAGTTTGGTTGTGCGTGATCTTATCCGTGTGTGTTCTCACGGTCTATATCCTCTTATACCGCAAGATCTTTCTGGTCACTTTTGACGAAAGCTTTGCAAGAGCTTCCGGCATTAAAGTCGACCGCTACAATATGCTGATCGCGATCATGACGGCAGTGATCATCGTGCTTGCCATGAATCTTGTGGGTTCGCTCTTGATCTCCGCGCTTGTGATTTTTCCTGCCTTATCGGCAATGCGCCTGTTCCAGAGCTTCGGAAAAGTCACGGTATTTGCGGCACTGCTCTCGGTGGTGTGCACCATCCTTGGGATCATTGTTTCGATCCTTGCGGAGACGCCGGCCGGTTCGACGATCGTTGCCGCCGATGTCCTGGCATTCGGGATCTGTTATCTGATCGGTGCAGTAAAAGCGCGGGGTTAACGGCTTATGAAAAAGAAGCATAAAATTAAACTGATCAGACAGTTTGCATATCTGATATCGGTCTTCATCGTAACGACCATTGTCTTCACCGCCATCGTCACGTACTTTTCGCAGATGAGCGAGTACAGGAAGGTGTGCAGGAGGCGGATCATGGAGGTCGGGGATTATCTCACCGGCCTGATCCTGCAGGATCCGGATGACTTTTTATCCTATCAGAAATATTATGCCGCGCATTACCCGGATATCCGTATTCCGTATGATTTTTCCGAATGTGTGACGGCCAGGAAAGCGTTTGACCATGCTTTCGATCAGGCTTATCCGGATAAGATGTTCCGGATCGACGTCATGCCGGAAGAGATGCCGGAGGACTTACAGAACCTGTACTACACCTACCGGCATGAGTACTGGATCTTAACATTTGAACAGGCAAGGGAATCCTTCGGCCTGCCCTATACGTATTTCCTCCTGCCCGATGATGACACGCATTATACGATGTACATGGTCGACGGGGAACGCACGGAAGATCCCGACCACCCCGGTTTTCTCTATATGGGCGATTCCTACTATGAAGAACCGGCGGAACACGAGCTTTTGTGGAATACCTGGCACAATGCCGTAAAGTATGACGAGGTTTACGAGTGGGACAACAAGTGGGGCAACACCTATTCCTATTACACGCCCCTGGTCATTCACGATACCTGCATCGGCCTGGTCGTTACGGAGATCTATGTATCGGATGTCAACCGGATGATCTTACACAGCACCGGCCTGCTGGTACTGCAGCTTGGCGTGCTCCTGATCTTCTTAATGGCGCTGCTGCTGTTTTTCATCAACCGGACCCATATCAGAAGGATCAACCGCCTGTCGGAACAGATCAATGAATTTTCCTCCACGAGAGCCTACGATACGGTGGATGCCATCCGGGCTTATCCCTACGGGAACGATGAGATCTCGCTGCTTGCCGAAAATACGGCGGACATGATCCGGGATCTGCAGATCCATGAAGGCAAGATCGCGCAGGCGGCACAGTTCAAAAGTGATTTTCTCGCAAATATGAGCCATGAGATCCGCACGCCGATGAATGCGATCGTCGGCCTGACGGAACTGCTGCAGAAGGAAGATATGTCCGATAAGGGACAGGAATATGCAAAGCAGATATACTCCTCCGGAAATGCCCTGCTGGTCATCATCAATGATATTCTTGATTTTTCCAGGATCGAATCCGGAACCGTGGATATCACGCCTTCGGTCTATGACGTGAGAGAAATGATGAATGATGTGGTCGCCGTCACGGCGCGCGGCCTGAAGGATAAACCGGTCGAGATGGGACTGCAGATCGAAGAGGATATCCCGCAAAGACTGATCGGCGACAGTGCACGGATCAGACAGGTCTTAAGCAACGTGATCTCCAATGCCGTCAAATTTACCAAAGAAGGGTCCATCAAGATCCGGGCAACGAGCGAGAGCGTAAACGGGCAAGCGGTCAATCTGAAGATCAGCGTGGCAGATACGGGGATCGGTATCAGGGAGCAGGATTATGATAAGATCTTCGAATCCTTCTCGCAGGTTGACAGCAAACGCAACCGGGAAGTGGAAGGAACCGGACTCGGGCTTGCCATTTCGCGGCGTCTCATCCGTCTGATGGGCGGAACGATCGAGGTGGAAAGTGAATACGGGAAAGGCAGTATCTTTAAGATCTGTATTCCGCAGGAGATCGCGGCCGTCGGCGAAGAGGCGGTAGCCGACGCGGGTGCAGGCGCCGGAAAGAAGCCGCTTAGTGCATCAAAGGCGAAGATTCTGGTCGTTGATGACAACAGCGTGAACCTCTTTGTTGCAAAAAGCCTGCTGGAACTGTTTAAGATCCGCCCGACCTGCGTACTGAGCGGTGCACTGGCTGTGAAAGCGGCTTCCAAAAACCACTATGACCTGATCCTGATGGATTATATGATGCCGCAGATGGACGGTATAGAGGCCATGAAGAAGATCCGGGAAGAGGCCCCGGAATATCGTGATATCCCGATCATTGCCTTTACGGCCAATGCCGTGGAGGAGGCAAGGGAACTGCTTTTGAAGGAAGGCATGGACGACTTTATCGCAAAGCCTGTTAAGGCCGAAGAACTGGAGGCCGTGCTTGATAAGTGGCTTCCCGATGAAGTTAAGGATTGACAGAAAAATCAAACGACGTTACAATATGCTCAACCTGACGGAAAGATTTGATCTAACCGAAAGCGCGAACCCAAATTCCGATAAGAGAATCAGTATGCTTATTTGGCCGTGCTTTTGGCACGGCCTTTTTATTTGATAGAATTTGCGGAGCGAAACAGTACCGTCAGACGAAAGGAGCAGATATGAGTGAAACAGCTACACGGGTAGCCGTGATCGGCATCATCGTGGAAAATCCGGACAGCATTGCCACACTCAATGATATCCTGTCCCTGCACAGGGAGCACATCATCGGCAGGATGGGTCTTCCCTATACCAAGAAGAACATCAGCTGCATTACGGTTGTGGTCGATGCCGCGCAGAATGAGATCAATACGCTCTGCGGGCAGATCGGGCGGTTGGACGGCGTCTCATCCAAGGCGGCATTCAGCAATGTATAAGGAGCTTCTTCGGAAACTGGCAGCAGGGGAAGCGCTTGATAAAGAGGCTTATCTGTCCCTGATTGAAAATCGCGATGTAATACGCGATGAGGCGGCTTCATTGGCCTGTAATCTTCGGAGACGGGTCTATGGAGATAAGATCTTTATCCGCGGCCTGATCGAGTTTACGAATTATTGTAAAAATCAATGCTATTACTGCGGGATCCGTGCCGGGAATCCGCATGTGGAACGGTACCGCCTGATGCCGGATGAGATCCTATCCTGTGCGGCAACAGGGTACGAACTGGGCTTTCGCACCTTCGTGCTGCAGGGCGGCGAAGATCCGTATTATACGGATGAGATCCTGACCGGGATTGTGCGGGATATTAAAACTGCGCATTCGGACTGTGCCCTGACGCTTTCGATCGGTGAGAGAAGCTATGAAAGCTACAGGAAGCTTAAGGAGGCAGGTGCCGACCGGTATCTTTTGCGGCATGAGACGGTAAACCCCAAGCACTATGCCACGCTGCACCCGGCTTCTATGGAGTGGGAGCACCGCATACAGTGCTTAAGGCAGCTGAAAGAGCTGGGTTACCAGACCGGGGCGGGATTCATGGTCGGTTCGCCCGGACAGACGATGGAAGATTTGGCGGATGAGATGATCTTCTTGCGGGAACTTCAGCCGCAGATGGTCGGGATCGGTCCCTTTATCCCGCATCAGGATACCCCGTTTGCAAAAGAGACGGCAGGCAGTGCGGAACTGACCACGTTTCTGTTATCCTTGATCCGGCTGACTTTGCCCCATGTCTTGCTGCCGGCTACAACGGCACTTGGCACCATCGATCCGATGGGACGGGAAAAGGGGATCCTTGCCGGTGCAAACGTACTGATGCCGAATCTTTCGCCGGCCGATGTACGGGATAAATACCTGCTTTACGACAATAAGATCTGTACGGGTGACGAGGCTGCCGCATGTATCGCGTGTCTGAAGATGCGCGTTGAGAAGACGGGCTGCAGGATCGTGACCGAACGCGGAGATTTCTGTGATGCATCGAAAGATGCATCATGTAACACAGAGAACAATATTGGAGGTTAAGAATATGAAGTATGACATGCATTCCATGAAGGCAGAGGAATTCATCAATGACGCGGAGATCCGTGAGACCGTCGCATTTGCGAACGAGCACAAAAACGATCTGGCGCTGGTGGATGAGATCCTTGAGAAAGCAAAGAAAAGAAAAGGACTCTCTCACAGAGAAGCAAGCGTTCTGCTCGCATGTGAGGACGAAGCAAAAGTCAAAGAGATCTATGATCTTGCCGAACAGATCAAAAAGGATTTCTACGGAAACAGGATCGTACTCTTTGCACCGCTCTATCTGTCCAATTACTGCGTGAACGGCTGTCTCTACTGTCCGTATCATTTAAAGAACAAACACATTCCGCGTAAGAAACTGACGCAGGAAGAAGTGGCAAAAGAAGTGATCGCTCTGCAGGATATGGGCCATAAGCGGCTTGCGATCGAAGCCGGCGAGGATCCGGTGAACAACCCGATCGAATATATCCTTGATTGCATCAAGACGATCTATTCCATTAAGCATAAGAACGGTGCGATCCGCCGTGTGAACGTCAACATTGCAGCGACCACGGTCGAGAATTACACGAAGTTAAAGGATGCCGGGATCGGAACCTACATCCTGTTCCAGGAAACCTACAATAAAGAAAATTACGAAGTGCTGCATCCGACGGGACCGAAGCACGACTACGCTTATCATACGGAAGCCATGGACCGCGCGATGGAAGGCGGCATTGATGATGTCGGTATCGGCGTTCTGTTCGGGCTTGATAACTATGCTTACGAGTTCGCAGGCCTCTTAATGCATGCGGAACACTTAGAAGCCGTACACGGCGTCGGCCCGCATACCATCAGCGTACCCAGAGTAAAACCTGCCGATGACATCGATCCGGATGATTTTGACAATTCCTTAAGTGATGACATGTTCTGCAAAATCGCAGCCTGCATCCGTATCGCGGTTCCGTATACCGGCATGATCATCTCCACGCGTGAGACCCCGGAAGTCAGGGAAAAGATCATTCGTCTCGGCGTCAGCCAGATCAGCGGGGGGTCGAGAACCTCCGTCGGCGGCTACGCAGAGGAAGAAAGACCGCAGGATACGGCGCAGTTTGATGTATCCGACTGCAGAACCTTGGATGAAGTGGTCAACTGGCTGATGCGTGCCGGCTACATTCCTTCCTTCTGTACGGCTTGTTACCGTGAAGGCAGGACCGGCGACCGTTTCATGGAACTGTGCAAATCCGGCCAGATCCAGAACTGCTGTCATCCGAACGCCCTGATGACGCTGAAAGAATTTTTGATCGATTACGCATCCGATGACACGAAGCGCATCGGGGAAGAAGTGATCGAGCGCGAGATCGATACGATCCCCAAAGAAAAGGTGCGTGAGATCGTGCGCGAACGACTTGAAAAGATTGCAGACGGAGAACGCGATTTCCGCTTCTAAAGGAGAAAGAATGAGTTTAAACGATACCCCTATGGCGGAGCGTACCCACATCGGCTTCTTCGGGTTGCGCAATGCCGGTAAGAGCAGCCTTGTCAATCAGGTTACGGGGCAGGAGATGTCCCTGGTCAGTGATGTGAAAGGGACGACGACCGATCCCGTGAAGAAAAGCATGGAACTGTTACCGCTCGGACCGGTCACGATCATCGATACGCCCGGTTATGACGATGAGGGAACGCTCGGTGAAATGCGTGTCCGCAAGACCAAAGAAGCGCTTGCGGTCTGTGATATTGCGGTGCTGGTCACGGAGCACGATCAGCTGACAGCCATTGAAGAAGAACTGCTCTCCGTGATCAGGGAGCGCAAGATTCCCCATTTTCTTGTCCGCAACAAGGCAGACCTTGCGGAAGCCCACGGGGATGCGAAAGAACGACCGGCAGTCGGCAGCGAGGCGACGGGTTTGACTTTGCTGCGCGTCAGTGCGAAGACGGGAGACGGTGTTCATGAACTGAAGGAAGCGATGGCGCATGCGATGGAGGGCAGGGAAAAGCAGATCCGGCTGGTTGCCGACCTGTTAAGCCCTGAGGATATCGTGATTCTGGTCATTCCGATCGATACATCGGCACCAAAAGGCCGCCTGATCCTGCCGCAGCAGGAAGCGCTCCGGGATATCCTGGATGCGGGGGCCATCAGCATGGTCACGGGTGTTGAGACAATTCCCGACACCCTTGCATCCTTAAAGAAGGATCCCGCACTTGTGATCACGGATTCGCAGGCTTTCGGAAAGGTCATGAAGCTGGTTCCGGAACGGATCCCGCTGACCTCTTTTTCGATCCTGATGGCGCGTTATAAGGGATTTTTAAAGACTGCATTGAAAGGCGCGGAAGCAATCGACGCTCTGCCGGACCACGCGAAGATCCTGATCGCAGAGGGCTGTACGCACCACAGACAATGTGAGGATATCGGGACTGTGAAGCTGCCGAAATGGCTGAAAGAATATACCGGGAAAGAACCTGAATTCACGTTTACTTCCGGACACGGTTATCCGGAAGATCTTAATCAGTATGATCTGGTGATCCACTGCGGGGCATGCATGCTGAACGATCAGGAAGTGGCAAACAGGATGAATAAGGCGATCGATGCAGGCGTTCCGTTTACCAATTACGGAACGGCGATCGCGCATATGAACGGGATCTTAAAGAGAAGTACGGCACCGGTTCTGCCATACCTTGCCTGATCAGTTTTGTTTTGTCAGAAATTCCTCTGAGATGTTAAGAGTCTGATCGCGTAACGCTTTGTCAATGTCGTTTCTGGACATGGGTTTTCCGAACAGATAGCCCTGCAGGCGTTCGCAGCCGATCTCTACCAGGAAACCGGCCTGTTCTTCGGTTTCCACACCTTCCGTGAGCGTCTTCATATCCACCTGTTCCGCAAGCCGGACGATGCTGTTTAGGATCGTGCCGGCTTTTTTATTGGCAGCAAAGTTTGAGAGGAACTGCATATCGATCTTCATGACATCAAACTGGAAGTCCTTTAAAACATTTAAGGAAGAATAGCCCGATCCGAAATCATCGAGCCACAGGGAATATCCGGCCTCGCGGAACCGTTTAATGGTCGTATCGAGCAGTTCCGCATTCCCGCTCATGGCACTCTCGGTAATCTCAATATGCAGATATTCTTTGGGAACATGGTACTCTTCCGTGTAAGTGTTGCAGACGGCAAGCATGTCCGTCACCTCAAAATCCAGGAAGGAGAAATTGACGGAAACGGGTGCGGTAACATGATATTTCTCAAGAGATGCCTGAATATCGCTGCAAACGGTTTTGACCACATATTGATCCAGCTTATGGATCAGCCGGTATTCTTCCAGAACGGAGATGAAATCGGCGGGAGATAAGAAACCGTATTCCGGATCTTCCCATCTTGCGAGTGCTTCGAAACCGCAGATCTTCCGGTTCTTCGACCATACGACGGGCTGGTAATAGATCGTGATATAGCCGCACTCCAGAGCATGATCGATGTTGTTTACGATATACTGCTTTCTGTGAAAATCACGGTCCATTTCTTCATCATACTCGGCATAATCCTTATCGAAGTATTTCTTAATGCCGCCGCATGCATATCTCGCGCGGTCCCATGCGATCGACACATCCGTATCCTTTTTCGGGGTGTAAGAACCGACCTTCAGTCCAAGATAGACCTCGGGATGTTTCGTATTGATCCGTTTGCGTACAACGTTCAGGCGGTCATGCATGTTTTCGGCATCCGCTAAGATCATGAAATGATCATCGGAAAACCTTGCCACGGGCACGTCATGAAAGACCTCTTCCAAAATGCCTGCGGTCTGTTTCAGGAACGCATTCCCTTCCCGGAACCCGTATTTGTCATTGTAGGTCTTGAAGTTTTCGATATCCACAAACAGGAAGCGTTTGGTTTCAGGATCGGTGGCCGGATCCGCAAGCACGATCTTGGCTTCCCGTCTGAAATAGTGCATGTTGGGAATGCCGGTCAGATCATCGTGTAATGCCACGCTTTCTAAATGCGCATTGATGCTTTCGAGACTTTCATCTTTCTTTGCCGCCATCAGATGCTGGTAATAGACGCCGAAGCTTGCCATGATCAGGGATACCCAGGTCATGAACAGATTGATCCGTGTCGCATAGGTGGCGGACTTGCCTTGGTCGATCACCAGGTAGAACAGGATAAAGGAAACAGTCAGGATCAAAAAGGCGATGGACGGTTTCCAGGCCAGCAGACAGGTGACGAAAATGGTCATCGTCATAAAGGTTAAGAACTGTTCGCCTTTGACGTAATCCAGATAGGAAATATAAATCCCGAACCCGATCGCGACGACCGAGAAGATCGACAGGGCGTAAGTACCGCGCCTGTAGTTGTCGGTCTTGTTATGGGTATATTTATAGGCATGAATAAACAGGAAAACGGAAGCGGCAAGAAGCAGAAGATAAGAAGAGAGATGCTGCACGAACCAGCTGGCACTGCGTGCGCGCTCTCCGGTTGCCAGTTCCACAAAAAGACTCACGATCATAAAGACTTCCAAAGCGATGATCACAAACGACATATAAGTTGCCGTTTGCATATTGGCCATGCGGAAGTACCGTCTGACGTATGGGGAGAGCTTTTCAAAGCCCAGTCTTTGCCGTATTCTTTTGATCATGGCTTGATTATATCATTAACAATGGCCCGATGACAATGGACGTAAAAAAGAGTCCCTGCTACAATAAGAACAGAATCGTGCCTGATGCGAAAAGGGAGGAAGCGGTATGGGAATGGAAGCATTTATCGGAAGTAAGAATGAGCGGTTAAACAGTCAGCTTACGTTTACGGGAGAGATTGACCGGATGACCTCCGTTCTGCGAAGGACGCTGTTGATCGATAAGAGCCGCAGGGAGAACGATGCGGAACACTCCTGGCATATCGCGGTCATGGCCATGCTGTTTTCCGAGTATGCAAAGGAAAAACCGGATATCGGCCGCGTGGTGCAGATGTGTGTCGTTCACGATCTGGTAGAGATCTATGCGGGAGATACGTTCGCCTATGATGTGACCGGTAATCAGGATAAAGAAGAGAGAGAACAAAAAGCTGCAGATAAATTGTTCGCGCTGCTACCGCCCGACCAGGGAGAAATGATCCGTTCACTTTGGGAAGAATTCGATGCCATGGAAACGGCGGATGCAAAGTATGCGGCCTGCATGGACCGGTTGCAGCCCTTCTTCCACAACACACTGACCGACGGTCATACATGGGTGGAAGGCGGTACATGTCGTGCGCAGGTGGAGCAAAGAACCGCCGTGATCAAAGAGGTTATGCCGGAAGTATACAAGTGGATCGAAGCGAGTATTGACCGTGCGATCGAAAGCGGCTGGCTGCAGCCTTAACCGGAAAATTTGAAAAAAACCCTTGACAACCTGTTTGTCAGGGGTTATATTATGACCATAAACCGACCGACGGTCGATAAACGATACAGGCGAAAGGAAGCAAAGAGGGAAAATGAAGCAGGGCAATTTCGGAAAATTTTTACTGTTATGGGCCGGGGAACTGGTTTCTACGATTGGCGGAGGCCTGACCAGTTTCGGACTGAGCGTCTATGTCTTCCGTCTGACGGGCAGCGCAGCAGATACGGCACTGGTCGCACTACTGGCATTCCTTCCGACACTTTTGCTCAGTGTTCCCGCGGGTGTGCTGGCGGACCGGATGGACAGGAGGCTGCTCATGATCATCGGCGACGGCTGCTCTGCGATCGGGATCATCTATATCCTGATCTGCATGCTGCAGGGCGGTGCCACGCTTTGGCAGATCTGTCTCGGTGTTTTTGTCAGCTCGTTCTTTTCCTCGCTGCTTGAGCCTGCATACCGTGCCACGATCACGGACCTGCTCACGAAGGAAGAGTATACCAAAGCAAGCGGGATGGTGAGCCTTGCCGGCAGTGCAAGATATCTGTTTTCACCCATCATCGCGGGAGCGCTCCTTGCCGTTTCGGATATTCGCCTGTTGCTGATCATTGACATCTGTACCTTTTTCCTGACGGTGATCACGACTTTGATCGTCAGAAGACGCCTTGATACGAAAACGGAAGAGAAGGATTCTTCGTTTACAGATGATCTGAAGGATGGCTGGAGAGCGGTTGCAGGTAACAGGGGTGTTTTGATCCTGGTCGTGATGAGTTCGTTCATCACCCTGTTCATGGGCTCCATCCAGATTCTGTCAGAGCCGATGATTCTTGATTTTGCAGATGCTTCGACACTCGGGGTCGCGGAGACCGTGTGTGCATGTGGGATGCTCGTATCCGGTGTGCTGCTTGGGATCAAAGGGATCAAAAAGGGATTTGTTAAGATCATTTCCGCATCCTTAAGCGGTTGCGGGTTCGCGATGGTCTTCTTCGGGATGAAAGATGAGATCATCCTGATCTGTGTTGCCGGCTTCCTCTTTTTCTTCATGCTGCCGTTTGCGAATACCTGTCTGGACTATCTGGTTCGGACCAATATTCCGGATGAACTGCAGGGAAGAGCCTGGGGCGTGATCGGATTTATCTCCCAGCTCGGTTACGTTGTCGCCTACGGATTGTTCGGCGTGATCGCGGACGGGATTGCAAATGCTACGGGATTCAGCGTCGGCAGGGGCGCCGGGATCACGATCATGATCTCCGGGGTGTTTATGGCCCTGATCGCGATCGCACTCTACGGAAGCCGGAGCGTCCGCGGGCTGGAAGATGCCGGAAAAGAAACAGCGGTCGCACAGAACGCATAAAACGCATAAAACGCATAAAACAAAGGACAACACTATTGGCAAAACACATTCATACAACACATTCAGGAGGTAAAAAAATGGAACATTATACTTATAAACCCGTACGATTTTATCTGACAGTGTTCGGATTCACCTGGGGATTCTGGATCCTGGCACTGCTCCTTAAGGATACGCCGGCCATGTTTGTGCTCATGCTGTTAGGGCTTATCGCCCCTTCGGTGATCGCAGTCGTAACGATTTTGACTTCGGGCAACAAGATGCTTAAGGAAGACTTAAAGAGGAAGCTTGTCGGCTGCTATCGGATCAAGCCGCTCTACATCCTGCTCGCGGTGGTACTGTTTGGCGTGACGGTAGTCATCTCGATCGGTGTCTCGGTTCTTTGCGGCGGATCGCCCGAACAGTTTTCCTTCACACAGGATTTTTCGTTTTCGATCGCAGGAACATCTGCCCTGCTTACGATCTTTCTGGCTTCCGTGATCGAAGAAGTGGCGTGGCGAGGTTATGGCGAAGATGCAGTCGGACAGTATCACAGCTGGTTCAAGGAATCCCTGATCTTTGCATGTATCTGGGGATGCTGGCATCTGCCGCTGTTCTGGATCCCGGGGACCTACCATTACGGACTGAAAGAAATGGGTGTCATTTATGTGCTGAATTTCCTGTTAAGCTGTATTCCGGTTGATTTTATCCAGACATGGCTCTATGTCAAGAACAGAAGAAGCATGCTGGCAACGATCATCTTCCATCTTTTCATTAACATCATGCAGGAGAAGATCGCAATGACACCGGAGACCAAGATCATCGAAACGGGTGTGATCGCAGTCGTTGCAGCGATCATCGTGCTCACGAACAAGAAAATGTTCTTTGAAAAAGAGCATATCGGCCGCCTGCTGGAACTCCAGTTTGCTGACGACAAAAAATGAGCCCTTGGGGTTTGCCATGTCTCCAAAATGGACTCTTGGGAATGGACTCTTGGGGACGGGGTTAGGGGTTCATTTTCTACAGGAAACTCTGCCCGATCAGAATGATGAGCGGCAGCGAGAGCGCAAAGAACAGTGTCGAGAGCAGAACGCTGTTGACACACAATACCGGTTCCTGGTCAAGCTGCATCGCATAGATGGATGTCAGCGTCGCACAGGGGGTTCCAAGATACACAAGGATACACATCTTGGAATCCGTATCTAACGGCAGCGGCTTTAACAGCAAAACCACAAGCACCGGGATCAGCAGGTTTCTGATCGCGATCACAAAATAGGATGATCTGTGCGTAAAGATCGCGGAAAGTTTGTTTTCCGAAAGCATTACGCCGATGATGATCAACGAGAGCGGTGTGACGATCGATCCGATACTGGAGACGACTGTCTGCAGGGGCGCCGGAAAATGCAGACGGAATACCACCATGACGATCATGGCAAATGTTGCTATCGTACCGGGTGTGCACAACTTCTTCAGATTGACTTTGCCCGGAAGAAACAGGGCATACTGGAGTGTAAA
>JAEEGL013947517.1_pt1 | contig 20121 bp, 18 predicted proteins | sample 9134231 | NCBI WGS metagenome assembly JAEEGL01 (sample SAMN16246548, study PRJNA631951) | gut metagenome | biome: gut microbiome; feature: rumen; material: fiber-attached | host: Bos | place: Iran: Karaj | collected 2018-10
AACGCCTCTGATTGCACCAGCCCTCGAGATTATCAACCGCACCCAGCTGCAACTGCTGCCCTGCCGCCCGCACTATGGCAAACAGCGATACAATCAGGCTCTAAAACAGCTACTGCGATTCTGCGGCATTACGCGCCGAGTAGAGATATACAGCTATGAGAAGGGCGACAACCAGGAGAAGCCACTCGGCGATGTAGCCACCTCGAAACTAGCCCGCAAAACCCACATCGACATGCTTAACAAGGTGCAGATAAACTATTATGCCGCCGGCCTGCATCGCCCAGGCTCTGATGCCGTGTACCGATACACCTCGCTTGAACTCAAAGACCGATACGAGTTGCTGAAGGCGGCGTTTGGGTAAAAAGAAAGCCATCAATTTGCCTTGTGATAAGGGACGGCTGATAGCTTGTAGTATTACGTAAGCAGTTTAGAACAAACTGTGATAAATAGAGTTTACCTTAGCCGCTATTTTATTCCAATCAAATTCGTCAAGGTCATAATGACGCTTGATAGATGGATTGCAAACTTTATGCTTCAATTTGGAAGCTAAATCCTTCACGTTAGCTTTTTCAAAGTAATCCTCTCTTTCCAATTTTACAAGGTGGGTGGCAGGAATGTCACTCACTAACACATCTAAACCATAACTCATTGCTTCTAGCAGAACCAAAGGGAATCCTTCATTTATAGAGGAAAGCACATACAAACGAGCGTTTTTGTAAAGTTGTACCAAGTCATTTCCCAGCACCAATCCTGCAAATAGTACGTTAGTTCCTTTAGAAAGTTGCTGTAATTCTTCGCCGTATGAAGATTCTGCCTCTACTCCTCCAGCAATCACCAGTTTATATTCGTTTAGTTCCGCCTCCTTATAAGCTTTAATTAAGTAGTCGAAGCCTTTTTCTGGTGTGATTCTTCCTACAGCTATAATATACTTACCAGGTTCCAAACCTAGAGACTGTAAATAATCATTCTCCATATTACTTATTCTTTTGGGGAATTCCATTGGGAATATAGTAAGACTTTAACCTTACTGCTTTATTATACTTCTCCATTTGAAACTTGTTTACGAAGATTATACAATCCGAGAAACTTAGGGCAATCTTCTCGCATAACAACAACAAATGCTTAGAAAACCATCCCCACTTATCATGTTCGTAGTTTGGGCTATGATAAGTTAGCACAACCTTTATCTTAAATAGTTTCAGAATAGGTGCAAACATCGCAGGTCCAATATTGTGTATATGTACTACATCTGGCCTAATAAACACCGCATAAACTGATGCTATAAAAGAATGTAGTACGGCCTCAAATCCTTTAATTGTCGTGGAAGTTAAGTCAATAAACTGAATATTATCAAAATGGGAGCTCTTATCTGTCACATAAGGCTTTCTTCTGAACACGATTATCTCATTATCTTTTGCCAATAAAGGATATAAGGCCTCGCAGTGTTTTTCTACACCTCCCTGTATATTAGGGAAACCTCTAGTCCCTATCACACAAATCTTCATTTACCAGCAGATATCTTTACCTTGAGCTATTCTCCACTTATTCTTGATAATCCACCAGATGGGCTTCCACGGCTTACGCACCATATCATGTCGCTCAGTAACAATAAATGCACAGTTTCTGTTGCAAGCTGCTACTTTTTTTGCCACTTCTTTTGCCTTGTCCGAGTTCATTATATTTTCGAACGAATCCTCCTTGATGTTTCCAATAATCCATTCCTCAGAAGAGCCATTACAAGGGGAAACATTACCCCATGGATCAATGAAGAAGAAGTCGTGCAGTGCGCCACAGGGTGGACGATATCCAGGTTCGTCACCACGCAAACGACGATGAATGCTCTTATTAAAATATGCACGCCCATAATCTTTAAGTTTTGCCTTCAGTCCACGACGTTTGGAAGTTAGCAAAGCCTTAGTAAACTCATCATGAGCTTTTAAAGCATCCTGGCTGGTTAGTAGATTGTCTTCTTTGTGGAAATACCAAGAATTGTGTACCACCGAGTTTCCAAGTTCTACTCCCAACGCCACACATAATTCGTACAGAGGCAGGAGATCCTTATAGTTATCTGGCGAAATGACCACTGAGAACCCGATGTTTTTACACTTTGTTTTTCTCAACTCTAACATCGTACGTAGAGCATGATCAAAACCATTAACCGTACCGCGCTTATCGTCGTTCAATTTTGGAAGACCTTCCAAACTTACACGAATTAAGATGTTGGGGTATTTGTTGGCCAAAGCCACTATAGTTTCAGTATTAAAGCCATTGGTGCTCAGTTCTAATAGTTTTGACTTTGGATACAAAATACGGAAAATGTCATCTATATCCTTGCGGATAGTCGCCTCTCCACCAGTGATATTAATTCTTAAACCTGAAGGCAGCTTCTCATAATAGTGGTAATCAATCTCCTCTTCGGGTTTTGTCTGGTTTTTCCAGATGTTACACATATTGCATTTTGCATTGCAACGGAATGTAGTAATCAAACTACCTTGAATTGTTGTTTTCATTTTTATATGTTTTTATAGACTTTAATTAATTCCTTGTAATAACTCTCTGCATTATATTTTTCCTGCGATTCTTCTGCAATCATTTTATAATCAAAAGTTGAATTCCACATCTTCAAGATTTTCTCTTTCAAATCATTCACATTTCCACTTTCAAAAGTCATTCCTGATTTTTCCTCTTCGATTAACTCGGGGATTCCACCAATTTTAGCACCCAAAACAGGTATGCCAAGGCATTGTGCCTCTATTACTGAAAGTGGATTATTTTCATACCATTCGGATGGTACCACCGCAAAGCGTGCATTTCCTACGAGTTTTATTATATCATTCCACTGTTTGAAACCAACGAATTCGACATTCTCATAACTCTTTGCTTTCAATTCTTTTTCTAGTGGGCCACCCCCTATTACAACCAGCTTCAAAGGCAATTGCTTGGCCGCCTCTATCAGTGTCTTGATGCCTTTTTCATTACTCAGTCGCCCTATATAACAATAGTAGTCTCTTTTTTCATATAGGTTATTCTTACATTTCTCTGTATCTATGAAATTACATAGGACTTTAAGTTTCTTCTCGTCATAACCACCTTTGGCCATTTTTTTAGCCATAAAACGACTAGGGCAGATAAACACGTCTGTATATGTCTCCAGTTTCTCCTTACACCATTTTTTAGCCTCCATATAGGCGATAATACTTGCAGCCTTCGAGTTTTTCATACAACCATGCCTAAGAACTCCTTTCTTATCTGTATAACATTCTTCACATATACTCTTTCCGTTTTGCAAGCAATCATATCTCGGGCATAGTAACTTATAGTCATGAATAGTCCATACGACTTTAATTCCTTTCATATGGGCAATCTCTGCAATCACAGGTGATATTTGTGTATGAATGTTGTTGAGATGCACCACATCTGGCTTGAATTCATCAACCAGCTGTGTGAACAAATGCTTAACACAGTTACTTCCAAAAGGCCTTATAAATATATCCAACATAGACATATTCTTTGGCCAGAACTCTTGCCAAGGAGAATCAAGATTCTCTGGATAATCCATGGAAAAAATGGCAACTTCATGCCCATATTCTTTAAGGAGTTTCTCCAAATTTAGGGTGTAAATACAATCGCCACCGCGACGGTAGTAGAATTTATTACAAAGCAGTATTTTCATAATTTCAAAAAATCATAAAATCAAGGTATTAGACTTAACAAACAAGAAGAAACGCATTCCGGTTGTATAGACCTTGAAAAATCCCTACTTCGCTCTGACATACGAATTAGAGTTTCATCCTCAAGGTTCATTATCCTTTCCATTGCTGACTTAAGCGAAAGGATATTTCCTTCATCTATAAGATAGCCGTTTACACCTTCTTTAACGAATTGATTAGTAGCACCACATTTTTTAGACACAATAATTGGAAGACCTGCAGCAGCAGCCTCATGTATAACCAGCCCCCATGGTTCATATATAGAAGGTATTAATGCGCATCCTGAATTCTGCATTATATTGCAAATTTCGTCTTGGTTCATAAATGGAAGTAATTCTATATCTTTATGAGTTGAAATTAATTCATTAAGATCTCCATTTCCGATCATTGTCATTTTCCATTCTTTTTTATCTTCTATAGAATCCCATGCTTCCAGTATCAGTTCTACACCTTTAACATGCGTTAGCCTACCTACAAATATAAAACGCTTGGGGTATTCCCCCCTTTTTTTGTTAATATCAACTTTATAATATTGTGCATTATTTGCACAATATAACGGAGTAAGAATTTGATGGCGTCTGAAACCTATTTTCAAAGCATAAACAACCTGCCATAAACCTGCAGACAAAACATGGGTAAATACCTTTTTATAAGTAAGTTGGAAGGCTATTTTTTTAATGTAATTATTTCTATTGCCGGTCCATTGTGCATCACTGCCTAAGACTATAGGAAGTTTTTTATTTCCCTTATGATACTGGCGAGCAAGCTTCCAATACCATATATTCATCACCTCCGAAACAAAAACTAATTTTGTATTACTATCAAAGTTTGCATTATAAAACGAATCATAATTACTCCAATTTGATATATCAAAGACCTCAATACCATCCTCGCCATGCCATTCAAAAGGTGTTAGTTTTTTACTACCAAGTTGAATAACCCTGATATTATAACCTTTATCACGAATTAATCTCCATACAGGCAAATTGTATGGCATAATTTCTGCGTATAATATTAATACATCCATTTATTTATTTTTTAAGACACCTAAAGACTATATTCCGCTACACAATTTCTGAATGCATTGAAGTTACCCATATCATACATTCTGCCTTGCAACCTTATGCCCATCATACCGCTGCGTTCACGTACCTTATCAAGAGCTGTTGTCAACTCAATTTCCTTATCCGAGTCTCCTGCTGCAGCGATATCTTCTCTTAACTGTTCAAATACCTCTGGCGTAAGAACATACTGTCCAAAGACCGACCAGTACTTTCTTTCTCCATCTTTTCCTTTAACACCAAGGAACTCCTCTGCATAGCTTGCTTTTGGCTTTTCATTCATCTGGGCGATATTCAGTACAGTTTCGTTCTTATCTTCCCATGTACCAGTTAGTATACCATAATGCGAAACTTCTCCCAGAGGCACTGGGTGTATAGCCACCATCAGTTTGTTATATTGTTCGTATTGTTCTATCAGTTGTAATGCACATGGCTTACCCGTTTCGCTTCTGTAGATGGTATCACCAAGTAGAAGTAACGCGGGTTCATTTCCTGTAAAATCCACAGCCTGATACACAGCATGACCAAAACCACGTTTTTCCTTTTGATAAACATAACGCAAACGTTTTCCAATGGAGAGTATTTTGTTCTCATACTCCTGCATTTCAGGACTAAGTTTACGTATATGTTCCTCCGGTAAAGGGCTTTCAAAGAACTCCTTATACTTTGTTCGCTCTTCTTCAGAGCCTAATACCAAGCAGATTTCTTCTATACCACTTTTAACCAATTCCTCGAGCAGAATCAGAATTACAGGTTTTACAATACCATCCTTATCAGGTATTGGGAAAAAATCTTTCTTCAATGCTCTCGATGCAGGATAAAGCCTTGTTCCAAATCCTGCCACAGGTATGATTGCTTTCCGCACAACATGCACTGGCTTGATGGTAAGCGGATAAGCCCTCATGCCTTGACTATTCAGATAGTCTATCACATTCTGCTGGCACTCCTTGTCTTTTGCGAGGAACTGAATACTTCCATCTCCCTGTGAACCTACGCCTTTACCGCCATAAGTCCATTGTTTGATAATGGGGTCTGCAAGCACCTCATGCAACTTTGGAGATGTTAATTCCTCAGGGCACATTGGGGCGACGCTTTGGTCAAACAATGTCTGAGCACCAACCATCAGCTTTCCCAAACCCTCAGCATCGCCTTTAGCCATATATTCGATTGCCAGATTGATAATCCGTTGATTATCCTCGCCAAGAGCCTTCTGCTCTCTTTCTTCCATTTCATTCGAAGCAAAAGGGAATCCCTTGTTAAGATCTCGCAAAATCTTAATCGTATCTTTCTTCGCACAGAGGTCTGCAAAAACCCAATATAGATGTTTCTTTACATTCAGAGTTTTCACCTCAACCTCGTCACCATCAAAGGTCATCAAGTTGGGCTTAACACCGAATGCACATGCCTGATCCAATCTTCCACAACGTGAAGCCGTCCTTAGTTCGCCCAAATAAGCAATGTTCATTTCGCCCATTGTATTCAGGTTCAGGCTGTATAGCTTATTGAAAGCTCTGGCAACAAGAACGCAAATAGCTGCAGATGAAGAAAGACCACTCTTCATTGGCAGCGTCATGCGCTTCAGTGTTATTTTCACTCCACCTACCTGATACCACTCCAGCATATAGCTGGCCACACCAGCACAATAACTAAAGAAAGAGCCACTTTTAGCCACAGCCTTCAGCTCAACCTCGCTCATTCTGCAAGAAAAATCCTGCCATACTTCGGCTATCTCAGGAGCCTCGCTATACATCTCAAAGATAGAGCTTTTCTCCACCTCAGCATAGATGCCTTGCTCAATGCCAGTTACTATAGATGCACCTGGTACGATATCCGCATTCATAGTGCGGTATTTTCCAGCCCAATCCGTATGCTCACCAAACAAGCATAGACGGCCGGGGACAAATAATTCGTACTTCATATATTATTTAGGTAATTTATTATAATTGACAGTTTACTGATAACAAATCAAACACTAATTTCCAATAATCATTGAATTACTTCCAGATGAGCAGAAACCATATCTTCAATACTATATGATTTTGATTTAGAAAGAAGATAATTACTATAATCAAATGTGTTAGAATTTAAGCACAATTTAATGCAATTATAGAGCGAAACTGCGTCGCCAGGTTTTGCTAAATATTGGGGATAATCCTTAGACAAAAACTCAACAGCAGCACCACTTCCCCACGTGGAAACAATCGGCATACCAAACGAAGCTGCCTCATTAATCACCAATCCCCAACATTCTTTTCGAGATGGCAAGACTAATAGCCCGCATCGTCTATACTCGACAACAAGATCCTCTTTTTGTAAAAATGGTATAACTCGGATATTGCTCCTTTCACCCATTTCAGATAGAAATAAATCAGTGCGATTACCCATACCGACAAACAAATACTGAATAGAATCATCCATGCAAGCTGCTTTAAATACAACATCCATACCCTTATAATCTAAATATTGACCTACAACTAACACAGTTTTGTTTCGGTGAAATTGTTGCTTACCATGCTCAATTATCTCATTTCTATATAACGAGCTAAAGAAATAGGGCTGATATTTTATTCTTCCGTGCATTGTATTATGCAGATTTTCGCCAAAAGAAATGCCGGCTGTTAGGTACGAACTCGCTCCATTTAATACATATTTCTTAATTTTTCCTTTTATACTGTTATCAATGAACTGCTCACCATCTAAATTAACTATATACTTGATTCTGAAAAGGCGCATATAGATAATGGCAAGAATTTGAGTGATGCTATTATAGCATCCGACTATAATATAATCCCATCGCTTATTGATAATTCCTACGATTCTGAATGAAAAGCTATATTCTTTATTAATTCCGAACCCATCCAAATAAATTACTTTATGGCTCTTGGGGGATATACTCTTACTCCATTTATTATCACGGTTAGATGAGGAATAGCGTTCGTATAATACGGTCAAATCGCAGACCTTTGCCAGTTCGTTAAAGAAGCTAACACGATATGGAACTTCAATGTTTGAAATATACAACACTTTTTTCATTTGGCATTACATAATATTAGTGGACACCAATGAATTGAATTATTCTTTCAATACATAGATTTAGTTCTCTTTACCAACTCATTATAAATGCTATTAAATAGATTTATCCTGTTTTCCCACATAAACTTCTTAGCACACTCAATAACCCCTTCAGACATCAGTTTTATTCTTTCTGGATGTATACATATGTCATCTATTTGTTTTCTAATGTCATTAATTACTTGTCTATATGAATGGATCTGTATCTTGATACCACATCTTTCACATACAACAGCAGACATACCACAATGATCCAATGTCATTGTAGGCACAGCCCAAGACATAGCTTCCCATAAAACAGTAGGATTTGTTTCTGCTAACGATGTAATTATGTGCAAATGAGAAGATTGCATTATACTTAAGACTTCTTCTCGAGACACCAATCCATGTTCTATAATTTTCTCAGATTTCCACTCTTCTGGCAGATTTCCATCTCCTAATAAATGTAATTCCCAATTCTTTGATTTTGTTTTTTGTAGAGCCTCTACAAGAATTTTAACTCCTTTTAATTGGTCGTTTACTCTTCCAATCCAAATCATTTTAAGAGTTCCTCCTTCGTAGTAGACCGGTGTAGTCCTCTCCATTTTAGTAATTCCATTTTCTGGAAGATAAACTGATGGCTTTTTATAAATCGACATTAGCATCTCTGATGTTCTTGGGGCGGCTGCAAATATCGTATCAGCTCTCTCTACAGCCTTTCTAACGCGTGGATGAATAATAAAGAGCCCATTATGTATCACTCTCCTAAACAAGGCATATACACGTTTAGAAAAGGTCAAACAGGGGAATAATGGAATAGGAATATTATCTACAGCTTTCATTGGTCCCCAAATGTATGGTTTGTCTATCTTCCATAAAAAGCCAGGCTCTTTAAAACCTATCGGATTAAGAAAATGAATGACATCAATCTGCATTGTTTTACATATTTCCATTGCCTTTTCATATGCCATCTTTTGCCATCTCCGATATTTGAGATTATATTTTATATCAAATAAAAAACCAGTTCCATTACCCAATTCTAATGGTAAACTGATAAATGTTACATTCGGAAGCTCGTGATTTAATAGATAATCCGAAATTTCTTCTGCACCATGCCCATATATAACAACAATATGGTGGTAACGGCTCATGTTTGAGACATAATTCCAACTTACAGAAGCTTCTGAGCCACGATATGGAGAAATGTCAAATGTTTGAAGTAATATGTTCATATTTATTCTTTGATAATGTCTTTTCTATAATAGTCCAAATATAATTTTGAAGTTACACGGACATCAAAATTCTCTTTCACATGATTATATGCAGCATCCAAGCATTCTACTGAAATTTGACTGTTCATTGCTTTTCTTATCTTCGATGCCAAATCGTTAGCATCACCAGCCTTGAAAGTCATACCATATTTCCCATAATCTATAATTTCCAAAGGACCTTCTTGATCAGAAACCAACACAGGAACCTTGGCTGCCATTGCTTCTGCAACGGTGAGGCCGAATCCTTCTATACGTGAAGCTTGAACAAACAAATCGTATGTACAAAGATTATGTTGGATCCATGATTGATCTTTTGAACCTAAGAATTTCACATGCTGTTCAACACCTGCTTGAGTAACCATTTGCTTTAAATATTCGCGAGATTCTCCATCACCAATGAATTCTACATAAAAATTATGGACTCCATTATTGACAAGCAACTCACAAGCTCTAATTACAAGATCTTGCCCTTTTTTATAATGAGTTAACCTTCCAATCTGAACAATTCGAAATACTCCTTTGTTTCTTTTGGTAGTATTAGAAAAATTGTCTACCATAATTCCATTGTAAACAACAGGTGTGTTCTTGACTACAGGATATAACTTCTCTGAAATTGCTTGCGACACAGATTTCGATATAGAATACACAACAGGATAAGTCTTTAGTCTTTTCAAATCATCGTTTCTAGGAATATCGTGCATCGTTAATACTATCTTATGAACAAATAATTTAAAAAGCAAGAATACCTTTGCACCTGGATGATGCAAATGAATCACATCTGGCTTCAACTTGTATAACAACCAATTTAACTTTATAATTGGGAAAATGCTATGAGACCCTAATTTTCTGCCTATATTTATAAACTGTATTTTATTGTCCAGTTTGTTAATTATACTTTCATCATAGGCATCATTTAGGATAATAACAAAAACAGATTCTGTTTTAGCTTGTTCATTGGCAATATTAATAAGCATAGTTTCAATACCACCATATCTTAATGTGTATGTAAGATGAATAATTTTCATTACGAATTATAGTTTAAACAATTTTTTTCCATTCTAGCTCTTGAAAGTATTGAGAAAAAGAGAGTCATCAAATATAATTTTTCTGTATTTTCAAATAACGAACTATCAAATGAACATATCAATATACTTATATACAAAGGAGCTAATACAAATAAATCGTCCCTACGACTTTTTGATTCTAATATCATGAGAAATAATATATATAAATGTAAGGACACACCTAACAGACCATATCGCAAAACAATAGGAACCCAAGTAATATCGCCACTCTCAATTAAGCAATACCCTTTATCTCGACCTTCGTTTACTGTGCCTATAGCAAAATTAAATTGCCAGAAGGTACGAGGAGAATCTTCGTGCATCGTTCCAACACCAGTTAACAGGTATTGAGGATTTTCAAATAGATAATTTACACGTTCAATTAACATAGCCAATCGAAAAACCATAGTTCCTGAGTCGTAAGCAATATCCTCAATATTATTTTTATTCTTTAAAATCTGTGTTAATTGTGTTGAATGAGAATCTTCTCTTGATCCTTCTGTTTTCTTGTCTAGAAAAAAAGATACAACAAAAATAGATATAATAGTCCCTATGATAACTGGAAAAATGTGCTTTCTTTTGGCCTTCCTAACGATGATATAAAAAATACCAATAAAAATCGAAATAATAAGTCCCCTTGCAAAAGTTAACAGCACAATCAATGTAAGATAAAGAAATATGATATAATTGTTTTTTTTCTTCGAAATTGTATTAAAAGAGAGGAACAAAAAGAACAAAGTGAATGTCGGGATGTTATATGCTGTAATAAACCCCATGTCTGAGAGTGACGAATCTATACCTTCCCCTCCTGCTAATAATCTTATACCAAATAATTGTAAAAGATAAAGTAAAGATTGGAATACTGTTATAGGAAATACTACTTTGATAAACTTTACATATTCTTTAAGTGGGATGCTTCGAAATATAAAGAATGAGAATATCAATAGTGAATACCTTACGACTTTAATACTGTTTACTAACGTTTCTGTTCCTGATACTACTGTTATTATTAACTCGAGAATATAGAAAAAAATAAATATATAAATCCACCTTGCTATTTTATCTTGTTTCCAAGAAAATGCACTTTTATTCCTTTTATATGCAATAGGCGTCAATAATATGAATAAAACAAGGGCAAAGTCTTCTCCTCTAAAAAGTATGACTTCAGAAGTATCCAGCATATACAATTTTGTCATCAAGCCCATCACACACAACAAGAAATGTATGAAATTCCTTGATGTATACGAAATGAATGCAATAACAGAAATTAATATATATAAATATATTGTCATAAACACATATATTTTGTTTGTTTAAAGAGCATCATACACATAACGTTATAATGACAGTATACCTTTTAATCAAACGATTTGGAATAGATGAATAATCTCTTATATATAAATTTGTATATATAACAAAACATAAGGAATATATTACCACACCTTTTATATCCTTTATAAATATAGTTCTTATCTGATTTACTAATCTCGCGAATACGCAATTTTAGCTCAAAATACTCAACAATCTTCTTCAGCAGGAATGGTATTTTGAGTAGTGATGCAAGTTCCTCCTTAATTCGATAATCTATATCTACCCATTTAATTTGAGTATCAATTTTTGATGTGGTATTGTTTGTAACTCGATATAACATCAAATCATCTTTTACCTGCATAACTGCATGACCTGTCATGGATAACTTTTGAATAAAGACATAGTCTGATGACGGATATGCATCATTATCAAAACCTCCTTCTTGATATACAAGCCTTTTATTAAAAACACATCCAGATGGTGCCCCGAAATGGAAAAAGGCAAAATTTGAATATTTAGAATAATTATAAACCTTGATTGGTTTGCCAGTTTCCTCTGTTTTAACAGAAGAAATAGTAGTACCATCCCATGACTTTTTTCCAGCATTAATCGCTGCAAACGTCCCCACTTGGCTGATTATCCGCTCCATTACAGAAAGGAAGTTACTATATATAACATCATCATCGTGCAACATTACGACATATTCTGTATCTGATAATTCAAATAATTTATTCCAATTATTTATCATTCCAACATTTGTCGTATTTTTATAATAAGCGATGTTCTTAGAAGAACTATAGTCCTTCAACATCATAACTTCTGTTTCATCATTGCGTTCTGGATTATTGTCAACCACTATTATATTGTAGCTTTTCTGAAAATTTTGTCCCAGCGCACTCTCTATCGCGTCTTTTAAATCACGAGTTCTCTTATAGGTTGGTATAGCGATAGTATATTTGCACCCCTCAATATTGTTTATAAAAATAGGTATAGACTCTATTTTATTGAGTTGTGCAAAACAATTTTTATTAGAAAATAAATCAGTCATACTCATATTATAGCATTTAGTCCACTCAAAAGGCTCTGATCACTCCACAAATAATCCCACTCACCAAAACGTCCAATTGTTTTTATACCTTGAGAACTTAAGTAATCACGTACAATTCTACGAGATTCGTATATAGATTGAGAGAAAATTACATTCGCATATTTCTCAAAACCGATATGCGTAAAGAGAATATCATCCTTACTAATGATCCCTAATTCACACAACCGTCCAACTGTTCCTTCTATCAACTCTTTTTCCGAATAATCACCTTCTTTACAATACACTTCCATCTGCAGGCTACTACATCCTTCGGGAGCATTATCTGGACTCTTCATCGAAGGAGAGTGTACACGGGCTGTCAAGATATCCTCATCATATACATACCACCACAAGTATGGAGGAATGTTTTTATTCTTAAACGCAACAGAAATATGATAACCACAGGTACATTCAAGTTTTGTTGATGCAGTAATTACGTCACTAGGAATTCTTTGTGTCATTTTTATCACTTCGGGCAAAGGTAAGCTAGAGATAAGTCTTTTGTATCCTACACAACTACCATCTTTGAATGTTATAATTCTATCTGCAGTGTTGATAGATACAACTTCTTTCCCATATCTGATATCAGCTACATCTGCCATTACCTTGAGGAATGCCTTATATCCACCATATTTAGGATAACGCATTTCCTTGGCATAGTACGTAATAGGGGTATCAGAAGTCTTACTGCCAGCAATCACTTCATCAACGGAAGGCTGATAAACCCTTTGACCAACCCACTCGGTACGAAGATCTCTTGCCTCACGCATCCAATACTTCCTTGTATAAGCCATCGGGAAGTGCTCAGCGAAATAATCACCAAACTGCAAACGAAGCCAATCCTCATAGTTGTTAATAGGCATCTCATCTGGAGACTTTCTATTCAGGAAGTCTTTAATGATAATTCGCTTCTCCTCCTCAGAAAGAGGATAAAGGTTGTTCTGTGCCGGATGCTTTATCCAGATACCTTTGTAAATGTTATAGGCTTCAGGAAGGTGACGATAAATCTCAGGAGAAGAAGCATTGAATATTGTATTTACCTGCTCATTCTTAGAGAATGTAAAATGCACAAAACGGTCAAAACGGAAACCGTTTATAGTGAAATTTCCACAAAGACCACCATAAGTATTATCCCTCTCAAAGATGACACTCTTTTCACCTCGCTGATGGAGTGCATAGCTCGCACCTAGTCCTGAAATACCAGCTCCTAATATGACGTTGTCAATAATTTCCATTCTACTGTTTAAACCTTCTTCAAGTATTCTTTCAGACTCATCAAATGAGTATCTTTCTCTGAGATAATCAAATTATTCTCACCTCCAATCATATCCATTGGCCACTTAATAGCAAGGTCGGGGTCATTATACATAATACCACTATCACCTTCGCCATAGAACACCTCGCCACACTTGTAAGAGACTACAGAGTCCTCTATCACCAAATATCCATGGCCAAAGTACTGAGGGATATAAAGTTCAACCTGATTGTCGCCTGTCAAATGAAAACCTCTCCATTGTCCAAAGGTAGGAGAGCCCGGACGGAGATCTGCAATCACATCATACACATGACCGCTAATGCAACGTACAAGTTTTGCCTGTTGTCTTACCAGCTGGAAGTGCATAGCGCGAATAACACCCTTCTTTGAGATAGTATAAAACACCTCTTTCAACTCATGCTCAATGCCATTAGCTTTGAACATATCTATATTGTAATCCTTTACAAAACCACCACGTTCATCCGTTGCATAGAACGGCTGAATCTTATATGCTCCTTTGAGGTTAAGTTCCTCAAAACTGAATTTTGTTATCATTATTGCTCAATTGTTTTTAACCAATCCATTGTCATCTTGGTTCCCTCACCAAAAGGAACGTCAATCTCAAAACCACAATCATTCTTTATGGCATCAATGCTGAAAGTACTCAGGGGCATGTTGGTTCCTGTGAAGGGAACATCTCCAAACAAAGGCTTAGCCTCTGGGCCACAAGCTGTGACCATCTCAAGAATAAACTCTTTCAAGGGACGGGCATTACCACTACCAATCATATACTCACAGAAAGGTTTACCTTTTTCTGCAACCAGATAGAACGCCTTAGCCACGTCGCTAACATATACAAAGTCATAATTTTGAGTGGCGGCTGTGAACTGGAGGGGCTCTCCGTTGATAATCTTACGCAGAGTGGTATTCACAAAACGAGGTGAGAACTCGCCGACTCCATATGCATTGGTAATCATAGGCCACAACAGGTCAATACCAATATTTGCAGCCACACTCTTACACATGCAGTGCGCAATATGCTTACCCATACCATAAATGTACCCCATTCCCGGCTTACTACCCTGCGAGTGAATGGCAGCCTCTACTTCATACTCCATGATGCTACCGGCACATACAAAACGTGTACAACCCAGTTCCTTGGCTGCTTTCAAACACTCTACTGTATTTAGTGCATTCTGCATCTGGAGGTTGTAATCCACACGTGCCGGACCTGCTGAACCAGCCCAGGCAAAGTGAATAAACGTATCATACTCACCCTGTGGAATCATTTCAAGCATGGCTTTGATATTTGTGATATCGCACTGCTTATATATAAGATTATTATGCTCTTTCAATCTGCGAGCCTCGGGCCCCATATCAAGGGCGAGTACCTTTTTACCGCTGTTCAGGAAGTGCTGGACAGTATAGCTGCCAACAAATCCGTCTGCACCCGTGATGATAACTTTTTCCATATTATCCAATGAATTTATTTATTTCGTCAACACAAATACTATATACATCTTCTGTCTTGTAACGCTTATACCAATCAGAGGTCAAGATGGCTGTCTGTCTGGCATCCAGCCTAGGTTTCCACCCCAACCGAGTCTTAGCTTTGGTAATATCAAGCATCAACAGATTGGCTTCATGCAGGGCATTCGGGTTTGAAACATCCTTCAACTCACCATATCCAAAGTTCTTGACCATGGCAGTTGCAACTTCCCATACAGTGAGTACGCTCTCCTGCTCAGGTCCAAAGTTCCAACCTTCGCAATACTCAGTAGGATTCTCCCACATCTTTTGGGCAAGCAGCATATAACCACTCAATGGCTCCAGTACATGCTCCCAAGGACGAACTGCCTTAGGACTACGGATTTCAATTGGCTTACCTGCTTCCAATGCACGGATGCAATCAGGGATAATACGGTCTTTAGCCCAGTCACCTCCACCAATCACATTACCAGCACGGACACTGGCGAGGCTAACATGATGTTTCTTGCCATAATCCTCAGGATTAAAGAAACTCCTGCGCCAGCTTTGGATGGCTATCTCGCAAGCACCTTTACTAGAGCTATAGGGGTCGTAACCACCAAATGGATCATCCTCTTTATAACCTCGCATCTGTTCTTTGTTATCGTAGCACTTATCAGTGGTTATCATCACACCAACCTTTACGCTTTCCGTAGCACGAATGGCTTCCATAATGTTAATGGTACCCATCACATTGGTCTGGTAAGTTTCTACGGGTATTTCGTAGCTGAGACGCACCAGGGGTTGTGCGGCAAGGTGGAATACTATCTCAGGTTGGTACTGCTTGAAGATTTCCTTCATCTTTTCGCTACCGCGAATATCAGCACGAATGTCAGCCTTAATCTTTTTACCAACACCAGAGAGAACGAAGTTGTCCTTCTCGCTGTAGGGTTCAAGTCCTACACCAACCACCTCTGCACCCAGTTCGTGTAGCCAAATGCTGAGCCAAGAACCCTTAAAACCGGTTTGGCCAGTTACAAGGACTCTTTTACCTCTATAAAAGTTATCGAATATGTCTATCATATATTATCGTTTTGTATGATCATCAGGAACTTCTCTTTCCCATTTTTTCCAAGGAGCTTTGCCTTCAAGAAGTAGTTTTTCTAACATCTGCTTCTCGCGGATGTTATCCATGCACTGCCAGAAGCCTTCGTGAATATAGGACATCAACTCACCTTTTGACGCAAGTGTTTCAAGAGGTTTGCGTTCGAAAATACATTCATCTCCGTCTAATAAATTGAAAACAGAAGGTTCCAGTACCATATAACCGGCATTAATGGGGGCGCCATCTGTTTTGTTTTTTTCTCGGAAAGACTTAACAGCATAATCACCTCCTATATTTAAAACGCCCTTGTCTTGAGCTAGTTTTACTGCAGTTAGGGTTGCAATTTTACCATGACTCTTATGGAACTCTAAGAGTTTGTTGATGTCCACGTCGCAAACGCCATCGCCATAAGTCATCATAAAAGGCTCATTACCCACATACTTCTGAATACGCTTTATACGCCCGCCAGTCATAGTATTATAGCCTGTATCAACGACAGTTACCTTCCAAGGCTCAGGATGACTCTCATGGATAGTTATTTCGTTTTCCCCTTTTCGATAATCGAATGTAACATCTGAGTTGTGAAGGAAGTAGTTATTGAACCACTCCTTAATATACTCCTGCTTATATCCTGCACAGATAATGAACTCGTTATGCCCATAATAGGCGTACTCCTTCATAATATGCCACAATATTGGCATACCGCCTATTTCTATCATAGGCTTGGGTTTAAAAACAGATTCCTCAGAAATACGGGATCCAAAACCTCCAGCTAAGAGAACTACTTTCATGTTTATACTTTTTTGAAATGATTCTTTAAAGTATTTGTGATTATATCTTTGAACAAATCAATAGATTTATTCTGTAATAAAAACTCTACAACTATATAAGACACACCTCCTAAAACGACAAAAACTGCGATTAGCCACCAGCCATCTAAAAATCTCCTTAATAGAATAATAAGAGGTATAAAAAAGATTGCGCCAATAAAAGCCTTTATAATATCAAAACAACTGTTTATTCTAATTTGGGTTCGGTTATAAACAAAATAAATTGTAACCAATAATATCAATGTCTCAGCTATTACAGAAGCCACCGATGCCCCGATAGCGCCCCATAATGGTATAAACAAACAATTCATTACAAAATTTGTAATAGTACCAGTAAGAACTGAGTAAAAAAACAGCTTATCTAGACCCATTCCTATCAGCATCTGAACGCCAGTCAAATTATTTAATCCTATAACGATTATTAATAGACTTAATATCATAAGAGGTACAACTGCCCCCATAAATTTTTCCCCAAAGAATAACGGGACAAATGTTGGTGTGATACATAATAAACCTATTGCTATGGGAATAGCTAAAAAAGAAACAGCCGAAAATGATTTATTCATCAGGAGATTTATATTAACATAATCTTTGTTGTTCATATATAGAGACACCCTAGGAACAGCTACAATAGAAAGACTCGTAACTGCAGTCAGGATAACCCTGGACATATGCATGGCATTCGTGTAATAGCCAACCTCTTCGTACTCTCTGATGAATCCAAGCATAAGAGTATCAAGAACTGTATAGATAGATATAGCTATAGAGGAGGCAAATAATACCAACAACGGATTAATGTGCGGCCTTATTCCTTTTAATGTTAATCGAGGTTTGATGCCTGATTTCCACATCTTTATGAAGTTAAACAAATCTGCCAAAACGCCACCAAGGACACTTAGAATAATATAAATCACTAAATCATCTTTTTGTTTGACAAAAATAAATAGACATATAACGCTAAGTGTTCTTATAATAAGAGATACTTTTGTAATATAGCCAAAATTTTCTATTCCCTGAAAATACCAATTTATTTTGAAAGGAGCCAAATAGATAAAAAAACCGGCAAGAAGAAAAATAATATAATTTCCATTAAGCTGTCCAACTATTGCTATAGTTAGAATATAAATTAAAGAAACTCCCAAAGTAGTAATAGCAGCAATTGTCATCAATTGAGATACCAATTCAGTCAGGCTATCTTTATTATCTCTATTTTTGGAAACCTCACGTACACCATATGTTGGGATACCCAACAAAGCGACCAAAGCAAAATACCCTGCATATGTTATTGCAAAATTATAAAGCCCTACTCCATCCGGTTCCAATACACGAGAAATGTAAGGAGCTGTTATTAATGGAAAAATAACAGAAGCAATATTTAAAAGGATATTATATATAGCATTCTTTGTAATAGACTGGCTCATATACTCGAGATTCTATATATTGTTATAAAGACAATCAATTAAAGGGCACAATTATTAAACTGCATTTGATGAGAGGGCGGCTGTTTCCTGCATGTTTAATGTTTTAGGAATTTGTACCATTCGTATTTCATTAAATTTAATAACCCTCAGGATTTTGTCGTTGCCAATTCCAGCTATCGCGGCACATGTCCTCAATGCCGTAGCGCGCTTCCCAGTCTAACTCAGCCTTAGCTTTAGCTGGATTGCAATAGCAGGTGGCTATGTCACCAGGTCTGCGAGGCTTAATGGCATAAGGGATGTTCACGCCATTAACCTTCATAAAGGCATTGACAACATCAAGTACGCTATAGCCATGACCTGTACCAAGGTTATATATTACTAAACCACAATTCTTATTGATGGCCTTTAATGCAGCAACATGGCCTGAAGCCAAATCACAAACATGAATATAATCACGCACACCAGTACCATCAGGTGTGTCATAATCATTGCCAAAGATGCCAAGCTCTTTGCGAATGCCTACTGCTGTCTGTGTGATATAAGGCATAAGGTTGTTGGGGATTCCATTAGGGTTCTCACCTATCATACCACTCTGATGAGCACCAATAGGATTGAAATAGCGTAACAGTACCACATTCCACTCTGGATCGGCTTTTTGAACATCCATCAACACCTCTTCGAGCATGCTCTTGGTTTGCCCATAAGGATTGGTACAGTGTCCTTTGGGGCATTCCTCGGTGATAGGAATAATAGCTGGATCACCATAGACTGTAGCTGAGCTACTGAAGATAATGTTCTTGCACTGATGCTGGCGCATTACATCCAAAAGTATGAATGTACCTGTCATATTGTTATGATAGTACTCCAAAGGCTTTGCAACTGATTCTCCAACAGCCTTTAGGCCTGCAAAGTGTATAACTGCATCAAACTTATTATCATCAAACACCTTTGTTAGCGTATCCCTATCACGTACATCAACCTCATAGAAAGGAATTTCCTTTCCTATTATCTTAGCTACACGACGTAATGACTCAGGATTACTATTCACAAGGTTATCAACAACAACGACACTGTGCCCAGCCTTATCAAGTTCTATAATAGTGTGGCTACCGATGTAGCCGGCACCACCAGTTAAAAGTATATTCATTGTAGTAAAAAATGTTTTCTGTTTATTATAGGCACTATTATAATCCTGTTTTAATCAAGCAAGGAGCTGATAAGACTGTTGGAGTTGCTCAAAAACCATGAATCATATCAACTCGCTTGCCTGTTTATCGATTTCTAACTGCCAGGGGGACAGGAACATGACACTGTTGTAACATGTTGTATCAGGGATTATAATACTCTATCTAATAATCCGGGGCGGATTATAATACTCCATATAATAATCTGGCGGGAGATCATAACACTCCATCTAATAATCCCGGCCGGATTATAATGTTCCGTTTGATAATCCTATCTAAACTATCCATAGAACAAGACGATTCA
>JAEEGL010190793.1_pt1 | contig 20120 bp, 22 predicted proteins | sample 9134231 | NCBI WGS metagenome assembly JAEEGL01 (sample SAMN16246548, study PRJNA631951) | gut metagenome | biome: gut microbiome; feature: rumen; material: fiber-attached | host: Bos | place: Iran: Karaj | collected 2018-10
ATCCGTTGTATGCTGCTGCTTTTTTCGGGTATAATGATATTGTTTCCGTGATTCCGGTGGTAGATGTAACAAAGCCTAAGGTGCCGGAGGAAAAATGACACTTTTGGCAAAGGTTTGCCATGGAGGATTATAATGGTCAGAAGAGCAGAAATTGCAGACATTCCTAGAATATTGGAACTTTTGATCCAGGTGGATATGGTCCATCATAACGGCAGACCGGATATTTTCAAAGGACCGGCTACAAAATATAATGAAGAAGAGTTGAAGGCCATCATTGCGGATGATCAGGCCCCGGTCTTTGTATGGACGGATGAGACAGATATACCTATGGGACATGCATTCTGCATACACAAGCAGATAACGGATGACCACGTCTTAACGGATATTAAGACATTGTACATTGACGATATATGTGTGGATGAAGCCGCCAGAGGAAGACATATCGGCAAAGATCTGTATGACCATGTGATAGAATATGCGCGTAAGAGCGGCTGTTATAACGTGACTTTGAATGTTTGGAGCTGTAATCCGGGTGCGCAGAGGTTTTATGAGGCAATGGGCCTTGTACCACAGAGGATAGGAATGGAAAAGATCCTTTAACAGGGAAAAGTATAATAATTTAAGCGAGGTTAACATAACATGAGAGATATTCGAATATTCGAAACACATGCGCACTATGATGATAAGGCTTTTGATGAAGACAGAGATGAGCTTATAAAGCAGTTATATGATGAGGGATATGCATATGTGATCAATGTTGCAGCGGATCTAAAGAGCGTTGAGACAACATATGAGCTCACGACGCAGTATGAGCATGTATATGCGGCTATAGGTGTTCATCCCAGCGAAGTTGAAGAACTTAATGAGAACAATTTCCAGCATTTAAGGGAAGTGGCTATGCGTCCGAAAGTGCTTGCAGTGGGTGAGATAGGCCTTGACTATCATTATGATGAACCTGATAAGGCTGTACAAATGGATTGGTTTGAAAGACAGCTTATGCTTGCGCGTAGCATCAATAAGCCGGTCATCATTCATTCAAGAGAAGCCACGGAAGATACCATGAAGATACTTAAGAGCAATATCGCCAGAGATATTCCGGGTGTAATGCACTGCTATTCATACAGTGTAGAGACAGCAAGGGAGCTTCTTAAGCTTGGTTATTATTTCGGTATCGGAGGTGTCATCACTTTTTCCAATGCCAAGAAAGTAGTGGAAGCAGTAGAGGAGATTCCGTTGGATCGAATACTACTTGAGACGGATTGTCCTTATCTGGCGCCCACACCTCATCGTGGTGAGCGTAACAGTTCGCTCTATATTCCTCTTATCGCGGAAAAAATAGCGGCGATTAAGGACGTGCCTTACCATAAAGTACTGGATCAGACTTACAAGAACGCAAGAAAACTGTTCTTCAACAAATAGGATACACATGAGAGTAGAGATTAGACAGGTTGAGTCTTTGGATGACGAAAATGCGGTAATAAGCGCCGTACAGATAACGGAAAGCATACGTAATGCATCTGAGATACTGAAAAACAACGGAGCATGTATACCGGCCATCATGGGGAATGATACATATATGGTTCGAACCGATCAGATATATTATATTGAATCGGTTGATAAGAGGACATATGTATATACCAAAGAAAAATGTTATGAGACCAAGTACAGGCTGTACGAGTTGGAAGGTATTCTGGGATTTAGTTTTTTACGATGTTCCAAGGCCATGATAGTGAACATTCGAAAGATCAGATCCGTAAGAGCCGAACTGAATGCCAGAATGAGTGTGGAGATGCTAAACAGTGAAAGACTTATAATATCCAGAGGCTATGTAAAGGAACTGAAGAGAAAGTTAGGGGTATGACCCTGTTTCGGATAATATGGTACCGGTAAGATACGCATGAGACCCGGAATACCTTGGAGGAATATATGAACAAGACAAAACTGATATTCAGTCAGACATTGATGATATCTACAGGCATTCTTTTTGGCATAGGTGTACAGGCTATGCTATCCTTTCTACTTGAAGGGGGTGATGTGATAATCTGGGAATGGTATATTCCGTTTTCCATAATACTGGCGGGCTTTTTGTGTTCTTTGGCTACACTTTTTATGTTGTATATCGGAGAAGAGAGCAGAGAAAAAGTATGTATAAAGACAGCTTTTCATTTTCTCGCCACATTGGCCATCGTGAGTTTCTGCGGATATATTTTTGGATGGTATAGTAGCTTGAGTGCATATATTTGCGTAGTCATAATGTATGTGCTCATCTATGCTTTTGTCTGGATATCGACAATCTGGATGTTGAAGAGTGATGAAAAGAAGATCAATGAGGCTATTGATGAGATAAGGGATGAAGAATGATCATATAATATTCTGACAGACAGTCGGTTAATTGCTATGATTATGCAACTTGGTCACATGTATATGCATGTTGGTCGGGTTGCTCTTTTTTTGCCCAAAACCTTGTGATATATATGGATTCAGGAAGAGGTATCAGTCACAAGGAGGACAGGACAAAATGCAAAACGCGATAACGGTTAACAATCTGGTCAAGAAATATGACAGTTTCACGGCGGTAAATGATATATCGTTTGATGTAAAAGAAGGAGAACTGTTTGCTTTTTTGGGAGAAAACGGGGCCGGCAAGTCTACAACGATCAATATCCTGTGTACCATCTTAAGTAAGACATCCGGAGACATCAGTGTGTTTGGACATAAGCTTTCAAAAGAAGATGATGAGATAAGAAAGCTTATAGGGATCGTTTTTCAGAATTCGGTGCTGGATAAAAAGCTTACGGTCGGCGAAAACCTGATGACCAGAGGTGCTTACTACGGATTGACCAAAAAGGAGATAAAAAACCGGCTTGATCCTTATATGGAAAGCTTTGAGATAGCAGATATCTGGAACAGAAGATATGAAAGATTATCCGGCGGACAGAGGAGAAGAGTAGATATAGTCAGAGCGCTTATCAATGAGCCAAGAATACTTTTTTTGGATGAGCCGACAACCGGGTTGGATCCCAAGTCCCGTAAAATGGTGTGGGATCACATCAGGACTTTGAAAAAGGAGAAGAATCTCACCATTTTTCTGACCACACATTATATGGAAGAGACAGCGGATGCGGACAGAGTAAAGATCCTTGAAAAAGGGCATATAATCGCATCCGGTTCACCTTCGGAGCTTAAGAGCAGATACGCTTCATCAAAGCTTATATGGTATACGGAAAAGTCTTCGGAGAATGAAGGGATCATACGCGATCATGAATGGACGTATGACGCGGATCATTACAATATAAGATTTGACGGCTCTGTCACGGACATGCTGTATGAGAACAGATCAAAGATAATAGATTACGAAGTGATAAAGGGATCAATGGATGATGTATTCCTTAATCTTACAGGAAGGGAGATGGAAGCATGAGAATGTATATGGGACTTACTAAAAGAAATATATTGATATATTTTAAAGATAAGCAGTCGGTGCTGTTTTCCCTGCTTACTTCCATAATAGTATTTGCTCTGTACCTGCTGTTCTTAAAGAGTACATTTGTAAATGCGATAAATGGTGTGATCGAAGGGGTACCGATGTTGAAGGATCTGATAGATGCAAATGATATTGATATGATGACAGGTATCATTCTTTTAACCGGTATTTTGGGCTCCGCTATCATCACTGTACCCTTTAACTGCCTGTCTACGGTTGTCAATGATAAGGAAAACAATGTGGATCAGGACATACTTGCCACTCCGATCAAAAGATGGCAGATAGTGCTCTCATATTTCAGTGCATCAGGTATATGCGCCATACTTATGACAGGATTTCTTCTTACGATCGGACTGGTTGCTCTTAATCTGACCGGAGATATCCATATGACGGCAGCAGGCGTGCTGAAGACCTATCTGGTAGTTGTACTGGGATGTATTTCATCGACGGCACTTTTTATGACAGTTGTACCGTTTTTTAAAACAACGTCTTCCTGCGGCGCATTTTTCGGTGTTCTGTCGGCCGTTTCAGGTTTTGTGATCGGTGCATATATCCCAATATCGGAGTTTTCGGACAATGTGCAGACAGTTTGCAACATTTTCCCCGGGTCTCACGTAACGATACTGTTAAGAAATGCGTTACTTGATGGTGTACTTGAACATATTGATGAGAGCATAGGCGGACTTGACAATGGTGCTTTTGTAAACGCGATAAAAGATGCATTCACATTTAATGCCAGAATGTTCGGTAATTCCCTGGATATAGCCCGGATGATCATATATACCGTTTCCTTAATAATACTCTGCTTATTCCTTATGATAGTATTGTATTCAAAAAGATATAAAAAATGAGTATGGTCCCGGAAAGAAAAAGAGATAATAAAGCGATATTTTGCAACTATATATAAGAATGTGAAGAAAGGATTAAAGAAATGAAATTATTGATCCATGATAGGGATATCACTTTCGGTGATTCCGTAAAAGATAAATACGACCGGATAATATGTGCCGATGGTAAATATGCGCCGTGTCAGGGCTGTTTTAAATGCTGGACCAAGACTCCTGCAACCTGTGTGATGAAGGATAAACTGCATGAGATGTGCAGGATGATAGGACTTGCCGATGATCTGGTGATAGTTACCGAGAACTGGTATGGCGGATACAGTCCGGCGATCAAGAACATTCTTGACCGTTCGATCGGAATGTCGACTCCGATGAGCACCTACAGAGGATGGCAGATGCATCATACTCTTCGTTATGGAAGACAAAACAGTGTCAGGATCTATGTTACCGGAGATGTCAATGACAAAGAGAAGGAAACTTGGAACCTCATGGCCGAGAGGAATGCTCTTAATTGGGGAGTTTCCGATTATGAATTAAGTTTTACCGATCCTTTTGCCGGAAAGGAGGATATCTGATCATGAAAACAGTATTTATAGACTGCAGTCCCAAGAAAAAACTGAGTGCTTCAGGATTTATCATGAGTCTTACGGGACTTTTTGTCCTGGGAACGAAAAAGAAAGAAAAACTGAGAACTCCGGCGGATCATGAGCGCATCTTAAATGAGATCACGGATGCGGACAATGTTGTTTTCTCCATGCCGCTTTACGTGGATGGTATACCTTCGCATCTGCTTCCTTTTCTTAAGAAGATGGAAGAGTTCTGCCGCGAAAATAATAAAGAGCTGAATGTTTATGTCATTGCCAATAACGGCTTCATAGAAGGAAAACAGAATGAGCCGCTTATGCAGAACATGGAGAATTTCTGCGACAGAAGCAACATAAAGTGGTGTGGCGGTTTAGGAATCGGCGGTGGAGTAATGATGAATGTCATGCGTATACTGATCGTTGTCTTTCTGGGGATTGCGTTGTTACGTACGCTGCTGTCAGTAATAAACGAAGGATTCTTCTTTCCGATAGGCCCGTGGATCGTATACGGCAAACAGATACTGGAGGTTCTGGCACTTGGTTGCGGCATAATCACATTTGATATATGGCTTGCGATCTGTATCAACAAAAAGAGGGAATATGGTAAGCATTATACAAGGATCATGCTTCCTTCATTTGTATTCATTATCTGTGCGGATCTCTTCTTTACGATCATATCGGTGATTCAAGGTGGCATATTCAGGGGATGGTTTTCCAAGAAAAAGCCGACAGTGATGTGAGAAACTCCCGATTTACTCCTTGGTTTTTCCTCCCTTATATAGTACAATCTTGGGGAACGTAAAGGAGAACTATGGCATATCTTGGTAAGCCTGCTTATACTATTGCGGTATTGCAGAAGTACAATTTTAATTTCCGTAAGCAGTACGGACAGAATTTCCTGATAGATGAGGGAGTTTTGGAAGATATTATAGATAAATCGGGTATCACAGAGGATGATTGTGTTTTGGAGATCGGGCCCGGTATAGGTACGTTGACACAGTATCTTGCAGAAAAAGCAAGAGCCGTTGTGGCAGTGGAGATCGATAAAGCTCTTATACCAATCCTGGCGGACACATTATCCGACTATGACAATGTGACAGTCATCAATGATGACATACTAAAGGTTGACATAACAAGAATTGTTGGTGAGTATAATTCCGGAAAGCCCATTAAAGTAGTTGCCAATCTTCCATATTATATTACGACCCCGATAGTCATGGATCTTTTAGAGGGAGATGCTCCAATAGAGAGTATCACCGTTATGGTACAGAAAGAAGTGGCAGACAGAATGCAGTGTGGCCCGGGTACCAAGGACTACGGGGCGTTATCATTGGCCGTAGGCTACTATGCGGATGCACATGTCATATTGAACGTTCCTCCAAGTTGCTTCATGCCGCAACCTAAGGTGGGAAGTTCAGTTATAAAACTTGATATATATGATAAGCCTCCTGTTGAGACCAATGATCCGGCGTATATGTTCCGTATCATAAGAGCGGGATTTAATATGCGACGTAAGACTTTGGTCAATGCACTTTTGGGTGGTTCGCTCGGTCTTACTAAAGAAAAGATAGAGAGCGCACTGGCAGAGATGAGTCTAAGTCCTACCATAAGAGGTGAAGTGCTTACACTCGCACAGTTTGCACAACTGGCAGATATATTGAGGTAACCATCTTTAAAGATTTCAATTTGGAATATTTTTCATAGAAAAACAGCGGACGATAAGTCCGCTGTTTCGTATATCCACACTTCATTTTCCATGTTATCAAATTTTTAAATACAAGTCTATACCTTTTTTCATATCTTTGTTAAGATTTAGGAACAAAAAGGAGACTGCCGATGAGCGAAAAGAAGTTAACCGGAACTTTCTACGGAACAACCCGGGAAGACGAAGTAAAAAAACTGAATAAGGTAAAAAAGATCGCCGATGAGAAGCTTAACAGCGTTAAGCAGCAGGCGCTGCAGCTGCAGGATGAGTTAAAATCCTTAAGAGAAGTCTATGATGCGGACGATAAGGAGGGACTTGCCCAGTGGTTTAATACCGATGCAAAGTTTTCTGAAGTTCGCAACGAGATAATACGAGCAGAAAGAGCAGGTAAAAAGCCGTTTTTCGGACGTATTGATATAGAAGATATTGATGAGAATAAACGGGAGACATTCTATATCGGTAAGTCAGTTATAGCCGGGAATCCCGCGGAGCCGGAGGTTATTGACTGGCGTGCTCCCATATCTTCTGTCTATTATGACCACAGTCTCGGAATATGTGATTATAAAGTTCCCGAAGAAGGGATATATAAGGTAGATCTCAAAAGAAAGCGTACTTATGAGATAGAAAATGGCACGATCAAGGATTATTACGATTCTGACGTGGTAGCCAATGATGATCTGCTCACCAAATACCTGTCCAAGAGCAAGCGCAACGTATTAAGTGAGATCATAGCCACCATACAGCAGGAGCAGAATGAGATAATCCGGAAGAATCCAAGGCATAATGTGCTGGTACAGGGAAGTGCCGGATCAGGGAAGACTACCGTAGCCATGCACAGGATATCATATATTCTCTATAATTATGAGAGAGAGTTCAAACCGGACGGATTTTATATCGTGGGAAGCAATAAGGTATTGCTTAACTATATCACCGGTGTTCTCCCGGATCTTGATGTATACGGTGTAAGCCAGATGACTATGGAAGATCTTTTTGTAAGATTACTCTATGAAGACTGGGATAAGAAAAAGTACAAGGTTCGTTTATATGATAAGAAAGAAAAAAGTATAGGGATAAAAGGATCGGGAGAGTGGTTCAGGCGCCTTAAGGAATTCTGTGAGAAGACGGAATGGGATCATATTCCCAGAACAGATATACGCATAGAAAAGAATGATCATCTCATAATGAGAAAAGAGGAGATAGAGAAGGCGATCAGGGACTATCCGGACTGGCCTATGGTACGTAAGTTTGAGCGTATGAACGATATACTTATGACCAACCTTGAGACGGAGATATACGGAAAGTATTACTCATATAATCCGGAAGAACAGAAGAGTCTTATAAGAAAATATAAAAACTACTTTAACCGCTATATCCGGAAGGACTCGGTATTTGATCTGTATGAGGAATTTGCAGTTGCTCAGAAGACGGCAGATTCGGACATCATATATGAGAAGGAATCACCGGATCTGTATGATCTGGCATCATTGGCATACATATATAAGCGCATTAAGGAGAGTGAGATCATCCAGGAAGCCAGTCATGTGGTCATTGATGAAGCGCAGGACTTTGGTATGATGATATATCATTCGCTTAAATACTGTATGAGTAAATGCACATTTACCATAATGGGAGATGTATCTCAGAATATCAATTTCGGGTGTGGGTTGTCTGACTGGGAAGATCTTAAGAAAGTGATGCTTCCGGACAGATATGATTTTTTTGGTCTTCTTAGAAAGAGTTACCGTAATACGGTGGAGATATCCGAATTCGCAACGGATATCCTGCGTCACGGTACTTTTCCGATATATCCCGTAGAGCCGATAGTTCGCCATGGAGATAAAGTTGAATGTATTGAATGCAAAGATATGGATGCATTACTAAAGGCCGTTACCGATAAAGCTGTAATGATGCAGGATAAGGGATATGAGACCATAGCCGTTATATGCAAGGATCTTGCTGAAGCCAAGAATGTATTTGAATATATGAGGCAGCGTACAAAGGTAATCTTCTTTACGGGTGAGGATACGGAATTTGTGAATGGGACATATGTGATACCTGTTGAATATTCCAAAGGTCTAGAGTTTGATTCCGTGATCATCTTCGATGCATCTGAAGATGCATATCCCAAGAAAGATGGATATGCTAAGCTTTTATATGTAGCAGCCACGAGAGCTTTGCATGAACTTGCAGTATTTTGTAATGGTAAGATCACCGGTCTGATATCCGATCCCATACCTGAGGGACGTAAGAATATATCTTTTGAAGAGGATGATTATCATTTAAAGCCACGTGTATTTGAAGAAGAATTCCTGACCAAGGAGGAGATCGCGAGAAAAGCGGCACTTATAGGAGACAGGGAAAGAGCTTTAAGAGACAAATACGGACCGAAGAAGATAGTAGTCAAAGCCAATAAGGCAGAAGGGAGTAAGGCGACAGTTAAAGCAGGAGCTGTTTTAAAGAGACAGGCAATTGATAAAAATGTAGTATCCGGAAGACCGACTACAGTTAAGGAAGTTAAAAAATCGGATTCTGAATTTAATACAGTGCCGAATACAACATCCATTAAACCGCCGGGTCATGCTGCTATCAACAACGGTGTAAGGTGGATCAACAAAGATCGGGAAAAACTGGAGATATTCGGTGGATATGGGGTTATGACGATCACGCCGATCTCCGACGAGACAGTAAGGGTAACGTTTTCCAAAGAAAACGCTGCCAAGGCAAAGCCCATTCCGGAAGAAGTTACGCAAAAAAAACCGGTAAAATGGTTATGCGCCGATATGAGGGAATATCTGGAGATAAGACTTGACAAACTGACGTTAAAAATCGACAAAAGATCAGGAGTATTAAGTTTTATATCAAAAAACGGAGAATTGCTCCTGTCAGAGAATAAGGATACTTCAAGGCAGTACAACAGTGCGACGAATACATGGTGGAATTATTTTGACTGGACAAAAAAAGAGATACTGAGTGCCAGAGGAGAAGATGATCTTTCATGGACTGACCTTAACAACTCAGCAAAATATATATCTCATGGTATGAAAAGCGGCCGCACAGCAATACTTATGTCAGCTAAAGGCTATCAGATCCTTATTCCGTCAGGCATCAAAGTGCTGTCATGTACGGTTAAAACATACAGTAATTATCTGTGTTTTGAAAACAGCGATTCTATTGATTATATATTCAGAACTGTAAGATAAATACATAATATATGGCATAACTACGGTAATTATGCTAGAATTACCTTATTTAAACGGATAGGCAGATATATTATATGGAGCGAAAGATACTAAAAAACAAAACATATCTGTATCTCACCGAATTTTTCGCGGGGATGTCAGTAATGGCGGTAGAACTTGGAGCCAGCAGACTATTGGCGCCGTACTTCAGTTCATCGCAGATAGTATGGACCATTATCATAGGAACGATCATGATCGCGATGGCCCTGGGTAATCTCTACGGCGGTAAAAGTGCGGATAAGGATCCGAATCCCGATAAGCTCTATGCCAGAATACTTGTGGCGGCCATATGGATCGCGGCGATCCCGGTAGTAGGCAAATACATAATCATAGCGGTTGCAGGCCTTGTTATATTCACTGTCAACAGCAATTACCTTGTGATAGCGGGATTCGTGACCTGTATGATAGTGTTTGTATTTCCGCTTTTCCTACTCGGTACGGTCACTCCTTCGCTTGTGAAGTATTCCGTTGACAGTCTCGATGAGAGCGGCTCAACGGTCGGCAGACTTGGTGCATACAATACTATCGGAAGCATCATAGGTACGTTCGTTCCGACATTCGTGAGCATTCCGGCTGTCGGTACCGCGATCTCATTCCTTATTTTTGCGGGTATATTACTGATCCTCGCGATCATCTACTTTATGTCAACCAAGCAACCGATTAGTAAGATAAAAAAAGTTCCTGTCAGTATTGCACTATTTTTGATCTGCTGCATACTGGGTCATGATGCAAGCTTTGCTTTCTGGCAGGATGATCTGACCTATGAAGGCGAATCCATATATAACTATCTGCAGGTGTACGAGAGTCCGAATGAAGTGGTCCTCTCCACCAACGTGTTGTTCGGAGTCCAGTCGGTATATCGTAAGGACGGAAGTCTGACAGGCATGTATTATGACTATGCCATGGCGGCGCCTCTTATGACAGAAGCCTCTGATCTGTCCGATATGAAGGATAAAAAAATGCTGATCTTAGGCATGGGCAGCGAAACCTATGCTACCCAGTGCAGGCGATATCTCGGCGATATGTATATAGAAGGAGTCGAGATAGATGATAAGATCACGAAGCTGGCCGAAGAGTATTTTGAGCTTCCTGCTGATATTCCGGTGACTACCTATGACGGACGAGCTTATCTTAACGCCATCTCAGATACCTACGATATCATTATGGTGGACGCCTATCAGGATATTACGATCCCTTTCCAGATGTCGTCCGTAGAATTCTTTGATCTGGTGAGATCTCATCTTAATCCCGGCGGAATCATGGTAGTTAATATGAATATGCGCGGCAGTTCTGACGGAAGTATCAATGACTATCTCTCGGACACCATCGCATCGGTATTTGACAATGTATATACCGCCGATGTCATCGGCTCTACCAACAGAGAACTATTCGCATCCGATGATCCCGATATTCTTAAGCATCTGTCCGATAATACGTCAAAACTGGCAGCGACTGACTCTGTTGCAACCGCTGCAGACGATACCTCAGTGGCTAACACCGCGGCACTTCATGATATGATGGTCAAGGTCAGTTCAGAACTCATTCCCTATACTTCGGGCGACCGCATCCTTACGGATGACAAAGCACCGGTAGAGCTTCTCGGAATGCGTGTCATAGATGAGATCATCCGTGATGAACTTAACGGAATCGACAGTATAGATGATGTGATGAATATGCTGTGATAGCATTTTTACTTGCTACGTCATAAATATGCTGATACAATGTATTTCTAAGCAGATAACAGATATGACTAGAATGAAATTGACAGAAATGGATTGCATAACACATAAATTGACAGACAGACAGATGAGGTAGTTCTGTCCTTTTGCTGTTTAGATAATACAACCCACCGAATGTTTCCAATAATACGGAAGCACTCGGTGGGTTTTGTTATGCATATATGTAGAGTAATGTAAAAACGCTCAGCAACTACATTTTTCTAGGAGGAATAGAGAATGAAGAAAAAGATTATGGCCATTCTTATGATTGCCACAATGATAGGTTCTTTGTTGGCTTGTGGATCAACAGAGGTTGATAGTATATCTGAACAGACGCAGACGCAGGAAACTGATGTAATTGAAGAAAAAGTTTGTAATCACGAATGGATAGATGCGACATGTGAAGCACCTAGAACATGTAAGGTATGCGGAGTTACAGAGGGAAAACCATTAGAACATGACTGGAAGCCGGCTACACTTGATGAACCCAAGACATGTAAGAACTGCGGTGCGACCGAAGGCGATCCTATCAAATTCGAGGAAGCAGAGTTTGAATTTGCGCCAACGAAAGAGTATGGTGTTTACGGTGGTATACGTCCGGACTATGTGTATGAGGTTGACAATTATAATTCACGTCTTGAAATCGATGGTCAAGGAATTATAGGTCTACGCGCAAGAAAGCATTATATTTTCTCTTCAGAAATGTCTGACTGGGAGAGAGTTGTGGGAATAGATGCTTATGATTGGAAGAATGATAGTGTCGGGAATTTTAATAGTGTTTCAAGTAAATCCCACATCTTTTTTGGTATAAATAATCATATTACATCTCAAACATCTTTTTCAGTTTATGATAATGATTGGAATCAAATAGACAAAGATCATATTATTTCTGGAAGTGTTATAGATACCAAAGGATATGGCGTTGATGAGCGGTATAAGTTGTTTTTGGATGAAACAGGTGATGTTCTTGATGTATTTGATTCTGAAGAACAAAAATGGCTTGGAAAAGTAGATATTAGCAGTCTCCAGGCAGCGGATCCTGAGCCAGAGCCATCATTTGATACTTCATCATATGATTTTGTAGAATATATATCTATGACGGATGGATATCTTGCACTAGAAGCAAATCAATTTGAATTTCTGGATAAGTATGGAAATGAGATAGGTAATTATTCTGATGCAACACTTTTTGGTGATAGTGGATTCGCCTTTGTATCAAATGACAAAAAGACATATGATCTTATAGATAAAGACTTTAACGTTGTTGCAGAAGATTTAGTTACGGGAACGAAAATGTATTATGTAGGTTGGGATTTATTCAATATTATCAAAGAAGACGGCTCGAACTCTTTCTGCAGGATAATAACATCGGAGTAAAAGCGATTTATTTGCGGAGTCTGAAGCATTTTTGTTTTCAACAAAAACAGACAAACATATCCGATTAAAAGATGAAATAACAAAAGCATTCCGAAGAGATAATCTTTGGAATGCTTTTTCTATAGAAAGATACAGTTTTTGAAGGTTTCTCATATAACGCATTGCCGTAGATGAAAAACTGTAGTATATTATCTATATGGCAATGCGTGGAGGTGAGAATAATATGAATATAGCAAAAAGGATAAGAGAATTACGTGAAAGTGTCGGTGAGAACAGATCAGAGTTTTCAAAACATACAGGAATCCCGGTTCGAACAATAGAGGACTGGGAATCGGGGCGGCGTACCCCGCCGGAATACTTACCGCGATTGCTCGCATATCAGCTGGAGTATGAGAAACTGACGGAGAAGAGAAAAATGGAAAAGAAGTTTGGGAAGGGAGAATATGGCCGAAAAGAAGAAAAAAGTAACGGATAATACAGAGATATCTGTAGTAGAGGTCACGGAGGAGCTTCTGAGAGAAAAACTCTATGAAGTGCGAGGCGTAAAAGTGATGTTAGATTATGACCTTGCAAAGATATATGGATACACTACAAAACGTTTCAATGAGCAAGTAAAAAACAATGAGGAGCGATTTGAGGAAGATTTTCGGTTTAAGTTGACCCGTGAGGAATGGAATAACTTGAGGTCGAATATTTCGACCTCAAGTTGGGGTGGTTCAAGATATTTGCCATATGCATTTACAGAACAAGGGGTATATATGCTTATGACCGTATTGAGAAGTGATTTGGCGGTCAAGCAGAGTAAGGACTTTGTTCGCACATTTAAGAAAATGAAGGATTATATCCTTGGCAATCAGAACCTTATCGGACAGCGCGAGATTATGCAGCTTTCTATGCAAACCACGGAGAATACCACAGAAATAAGCAAGCTTCGCATGGATCTAGGTTCTGTTGAAAAACAGATGTCGGATGTCATGGAGCAACTGGGGGATGTGGTTACCAAATCAGAGCTGGCTGATATGATGAATGGGTTTGTTAGTGATGAGGATAACGGCTGGCTCATGTATAACACCAAGTACTGCAGCGCCGATGTTGCCTATTCTTCCATATATAGTCAGGCGAAGAAGTCAGTATACCTGATAGACAACTATATTGGACTAAGGACACTAGTGTTGCTTAAGAATGCCCCAGATGGTACTGATATCAAGATATTCAGCGATAATATTGGAAGTGGCAAGCTCCATAATGTCGAATATATTGATTTCTGCAAGGAATATTCCAATATTAATCTCACCATGCAGCATACAGGTGGAGTGTATCATGACAGATTCATTGTACTAGATTATGGGACAGGGGATGAACGGGTATTCCTTTGCGGAGCCTCATCAAGAGATGCCGGAGCACGGATTACAAGTATTGTAGAGGATTTTGGGGTCGATAAATATGATCCGCTGGTTAAGAAGCTATTGAAAAACGGAGCTTTGCAGCTTCCGTAGGAGGTGATCGTGCATCTTGCCCATATAAAATGCATCTCACCTGCATATATATTGAAGTAACATAAGCCATGGTATATATTTCCCTTACAGACAGAAAGGAGATCATAACCATGGCTATTTTGTTGCTTACAGTTTTACTCATCACGGAAATAGGGTTCGCGATATTTGAATATACAAAAAGCCCCACAAAAAAAGATTGGTCTTTAAGGAGACTGATATGTGACGGTATAGAACTTGGCATATATATGATCATGATCCTGCTTCCCGGGATAGATACTTCATTCCGCTTTAAGGGCCTTATTCTTATCCTTATGATAAGGATCGTGATCGCAGGGATAACAGCCCTGATACAGAGGAAGAGCAATACAGGGAAAAAGAGGATCATGATAGTATTCAGTGCGGTCTTCAGTATAATCCTTATCACATTTAGCCTGATACCTGCATTTATCTTCGCAGATTATCACGGAAGAGAAGTGACGGGAGAATACAGCGTTGGCGAAGCGCAGGCTATCCTCATAGATCATTCCAGAACGGAGAAATTTGAATCAGACGGATCATATCGTGAAGTGCCAGTCCATTTCTATTATCCGGTTGACTGCACGACAGAGGGCAATGAGCAGGGCGCGCATACGATGCCGTTAGTGATATTCTCTCACGGCGCATTCGGATATTACCAAAGCAATGCCTCTACCTATATGGAGCTTGCAAGCCACGGCTATGTAGTGATAAGTCTTGATCACCCATATCACTCATTCTTTACAAAGGATTCCGATGGGAAGCTCATCACAGTGGATCCGAAGTTCTTACAGACTGCAAGTGAGGTCGGGGGAGATGCCAATCCGTATTCTGAGGAAGAGACCTTTGACATCACATCAGAATGGATAGATCTCAGGATCAAAGATGAAAACTTTGTCCTTGATACAATAGAGGATACTGTAAAGAACGGATTCTCAGACAGTTGGTGCTTCACAGCTGAACCTGCGGAAAAAATAGAGAATATAACGGATCTGGTGGATATCGATAAGATCGGTCTGATGGGTCATTCTCTCGGAGGAGCTACGGCAGTAACAGTAGGCAGAAGAGATGACGTAAAGGCCGTGATCGATCTGGACGGAACGATGTTAGGAGAACAGACCGGTGTAGAAGACGGTAATCCCATCGTCAATGAAGAGCCTTACACTACACCGATCCTTTGCATCAATAACGAAGAACATCAGATTGAGGCATTAAAAACTGAAAGAAGTAGTTATTCCTATGCAAATAATGTTATACTAAATTCGGCCAAAGAAGGATACGTGACGTATTTTGTCGGTTCCGGACATATGAATTATACAGATCTTCCGCTTTTTGCACCGGCATTGGCAGAAAAACTCGGAACGGGTGATGTTGATCCGGCCAGGTGTATAGATCAGGTGAACGCGATAGTTCTTTCCTTCTTTGATACCTACCTAAAAGGTGAGGGCACATTCTCGGTTCAGGAGAGCTATTAACGGATGGAGATTCAGATCCGAACGATTGATGAGACAAAGAAAGAATATATAGAGATCGGCTGTCACAAGACAGATGAAAAAGTGCAGGAAATAGTGCGCTTTATCAAGTCGAGGCAGGGATGCTTTGAAGTAAACAGAGATGAAAAGCAGTATCAGATCCCTATTGTGGACATATATTATATAGAATCGGTGGATGAGCGGACATTCCTGTATCTGAAGGACGACTGTTACGAATCAAGGAAAAGGTTGTATGAATTCGAAGAGGTCCTATCCGGGCGGCAGTTTATCCGCATCTCCAAGTCAGTCATAGTGAACATGATGAAGATCTCGGCGATAAAGCCGGCGATGAACGGAAGATTCTTCTGTCAGCTGGAAAACGGAGAAAAGGTGATCGTATCGAGAAAGTACGTGCCGGATCTTAAAGAGAAACTGAAGACAAACTGAGGATGGGCAGATGAAGGAACACATAAAAGAGACGTTTGGAACATTTTTTATCATAACCACACTCATATGTATAGCAATGTGTATACTTGGAAGTGTATTTAAACCTGAGCAGCGATTCGGATATGAGGTATTTCTCTATCCCGTGATCTACGGGGCCGTCGCTTCCGTTCCTGGACTTATCATGTACACGAAGAATGAGATGTCCATAGCCCAGGTCATCATCAGAAAGATCCTGCAACTTCTGATGCTCATAGCAGTGGTCCTGATGATGGTCTTTGGCGGAAGTTCTCTGTCACATGATCAGCTTATCACTGCGATCGGCGTGGCCGCAAGCGTAGTTGTGATCTTCATAGCGGTTCATATCATCCAATGGATGCTTGACAGTAAGACCGCCCTTAAGATGACCGAGGACTTGGAAAAATGGAAGAAGGCTTACAATAACTGAGGGGAGCATAATGAACGACAGATTAACAGCATCGGATATCAAGAAAATGGAAGATGAGATAGAGTATCGCAAGCTTACACTCAGACAGGAACTGCTTGAGGAGGTCAAGGAGACCAGAGCACACGGTGACTTAAGCGAGAACTTTGAATATCATGCAGCGAAACGCGCCAAGAACAAGAATGAGAGCCGTATCAGATATCTGGAGAGAATGGTGCGTACAGCACAGATCATAGAGGATGACAGTGCCGATGATGAGGTCGGTATGAACAATCTTGTGACGGTCCTTTTTGAAGATGACGGGACGGAGGAGACATATAAGATCGTCACCTCGATCCGCAGTGATTCTCTTAATAACCTGATCACGATAGAATCGCCCCTCGGCAAGGCTCTGTTAAAGCACAAGGTCGGCGACAGAGTAAAGGTAGAGGTTAATGAATCTGTGTGCTATTATGTTACTATAAAGAATATAGAGAATAATAAGGACGATTCGGAGGATAAGATAAGCTCGTACTGATCATAAAATGAAACGCCGATACGAGACAGCGATACGGATCGTACAATGACAGGAGAGAATGACACATATGAAAAAACGATGGATGATACTTGCGGCAGTGATAGGGATGACTGTTCCGATGTTCACTTTGACAGCATGTTTTTCCGAGAATGCCGTAGAGGATGAGATAGACGGAGTCCTGAAGGCTAAGATGGGTAAAACAGAGAGCACTGCAGAGGGTGCGGAAGAAGGCGAAGGAGAGATAAGCCTTCCGAGTTTACATAATTCATATATAGAACCCCGCAGCAACGGTTATGACAGTTCTTCACCTGCGGATGGCAGTGTCATAGCTTCCTTTAATATAAAAGACTTTGATCTTGAGAATAATACCCTTACTTTTACCGCTTATGAGGAGGAGCTGTATGACGGTGGAGAGATATCCCTGATGCAGATCGGAGATACCCTTAAGATGGACGGTAAAGAGATAGTAGTCGAATCCATTCAGGATAAGGACGGAGATCTGATCGTCAACGGAGGATTCGAGGAGGGCGGTGCAGAGCTTACTTCCGCTCCTAACGGAATGTATAAAGCGCATTATTTTGATGACTATGCGACCTATGCGGAGCTTGGCAAGAGTACGCTTCCTTTTGATGATGAGCTGATGATCACCGACAGCTATAAGGATGCATCGGCTCCGGTTGAAGCCACGCTTGAGAATCTTGATAAATACTTAAATGGTCTGACGGGTGCATCGGATTCTTTCAATTATACGTCTACCACAATAGAGATAGCCGGTGGAAAGATACGTTCTATCACGCGTATATGGACACCATAATCATATAGGAAAGAGATTGGAGGGTTAACATGGCAAAGGTATTGATCTTTTTTGCAGACGGATTTGAAGAGATAGAAGGTCTTGCAGTAGTGGATCTATTAAGGCGTGCAGGTATTGATATCACTACTGTATCTATAACAGATAAGTCTAAAGTGACCGGTTCGCATAAGATATCATTGGATACGGATATCGTTCTGGATGCTGCGGATTTTGATTCTGCTGATATGCTCGTACTGCCGGGAGGTATGCCGGGCACTAAGAATCTGGAGGCTTGTGACAGACTTATGGCACAGGTCGATCGTTTTGCAGCTGATGGTAAAAAGATAGCTGCCATATGCGCTGCTCCTACTATATTCGGTCACAGAGGGCTTTTAAAAGGGAAAAAGGCCTGTTGCTATCCCGGTATGGAGGGAGACCTTACGGGAGCTGATGTCAGCTACGATGAAGTATCCGTTGCCGGCAATATCATCACGAGCCGAGGTCTGGGAACGGCGATACCGTTCGCTCTTGCAATTATGGAATCGCTTACGGATAAGGCCACAGCAGATAGGATAGGCAAGGCTGTAGTCTACAGATCGTAGTATTTCCTATGAAGGCAGAAAAGATGAAATTCTAAATGCACATTGCATATAGAGCCCGGATTTTTTGAAAATTTTTCAAAGGGCGCAGATGCTGATAATTACAGCATTTGCGCCCTTTTTTGACTCGGCGGCGAAATGCAAAATGAAAAAAATATAAATAAATTTGTAAAATATAGTTGACATTATGCTATAGGGGTGATATTATGACATCAACAAAGGAAATGACGTCGCCTTTCAAAAAATAATAACAAACAGAACAGATCATAGATCGAATTGAAACGGAGGAAATGAAAATGATAGGAAATAATACAGCAATGTTTGGAATCACAATCGGGTTGATCGTAGGTCTGATCATAGCAGCAGTACTGATCAAGTTTTCCAATACGAACAGGAAATGTAAGACTGAGTATGATGAGAGACAGAAGACAGAAAGAGGCAAGGGATATACGATAGCATTTTATACACTGATGGCATATCAGTGCCTGATGAGCCTGTTATCTATAGGAGATATAGAGTTACCGATGCATGATTTCGCGATCCATTTTACCGGAGTCGTAATCGCTGTAACAGTTAACTGTGTATACTGTATCTGGAAAGAAGTATATTGGGGTCTTAATAATGACAGAAAGAGATATATGATAGTCTTTGCCGTATGTATGGTGATCAATGCATTTCCCGTGATCGGCAATATTGCAGCAGGTACTCTCTTCGTAGATGGTAAGATAGGTCTTCCGATGTTGAACATTATGGTTCTTATCATGATGGCAGTTATCATTATCACAATGATCATCAAGGGACTGGTAAATAAGAACACAGGGACAGATGAGGAATAATGGAGGAATAATATGAAAAATCTAAAGTTGAAGGCAGCAAGAGCCGGCCTTGATATGTCCCAGGACGATCTGGCCAAAGCAGTAGGAGTATCAAGACAGACAATCAGTTCAATAGAAAAAGGGGATTATAATCCGACGATCAACCTGTGTATCAATATATGTAAGACTCTTCATAAGACATTGGATGATCTGTTTTGGGAGACCGAAGCGTAAGCTTCGGTCTTATTCTTCTTTATACTTTTCTATAGCAGTCTCGTAGAGATTATTGCCGTCCTTGTCTATTATGACTATACAGGGAAAATCTTTTACTTCAAGCTTACGGATAGCCTCAGTTCCCAGATCCTCGTAAGCGACCACCTCCGATGAAGTGATGGCCTTTGACAGGATCGCACCTGCTCCGCCTACGGCCGCAAAGTAGACGCATCCGTTACGTACTATGGCATCGACCACATCTTTTGTGCGTTTCCCCTTGCCTATCATGCCTTTAAGCCCAAGATCTAATAGCCTGGGCGTATACTTATCCATCCTGCTTGCAGTCGTAGGACCTGCCGAGC
>JAEEGL010762663.1_pt1 | contig 20120 bp, 15 predicted proteins | sample 9134231 | NCBI WGS metagenome assembly JAEEGL01 (sample SAMN16246548, study PRJNA631951) | gut metagenome | biome: gut microbiome; feature: rumen; material: fiber-attached | host: Bos | place: Iran: Karaj | collected 2018-10
GCACTGTATTGCGTAACCGTTGACCTTTACGTCATCCTGTGATTTTATGCCTATTCTCGGATCGTCGAGAGAATAACCCTCAGCTATGAGAATCTGGGCTCTTACTATATCTATTCCCGTAATCATCTCAGTTACTGTGTGTTCGACCTGGATACGAGGATTCATTTCAATGAAATAGTGATGGCCTTCGCTGTCAACGAGGAATTCGACTGTTCCTGCGCTGGTATATCCAATATGTTTGCAAACTTTTACCGCATCTGCTCTTAATGCTTTTTTGGTCTCTTCAGGTACTGAAAAAGCAGGTCCGAATTCTATGACCTTCTGATATCTTCTCTGCAGCGAACAGTCTCTTTCAAAGAGATGCACTACGTTTCCGTGTTCGTCTGCAAGTATCTGTACTTCTATATGTTTGGGGTTTACCAGGAACTTTTCCATGAAGATGTCGTCGTTTCCGAAGGCTTTCTTGGCTTCGTCTTTGACAAGGACGAAATTGGCTTTAAGTTCTTCTTCGGAATCACATCTTCGCATTCCCCTGCCGCCGCCTCCCGCGGCAGCCTTAAGAATGACGGGAAATCCGTAAAGCCTTGCAAGTTCGACAGCCTCATCTGCAGAATTCAAAGGCTTTTCCGTGCCCGGAATGGTTGGAACGCAGCACTCCAGCGCTATCTGCTTTGCTGCAAGCTTGTCTCCCATCTTTGCAAGAACTTCGGATCTCGGTCCAATAAACTTTATTCCGGCGTCCTCGCAGGCTCTTGCGAAATCAGCATTCTCAGAGAGGAAACCGTAACCGGGATGTATTGCGTCCGCTCCTCTTCTTCTCGCTTCCTCTATGATACCCGGGATATTGAGATATACGGCTAAGGGACTTAGTTTTTCACCAATTAGATATGACTCGTCTGCTGCAGTCCTGAACAGGCTGTACGTATCTTCCTTTGAGTATATGCCTATAGTCTTTATATCCACGTCATGGCAGGCGCGGAAAATACGAAGAGCTATTTCACCTCTGTTGGCTACCAGTATCTTTTTGAAATCCTTTATCTCTGACATCGCAATATCCTCCGTCAAACTGTGATTTTTAGTATTTTACAACAAAAATGACTTTAATGGAATTGTTTTGAAAAAATAAAAAATGAAAAGGCCGGAAAGATCAACTTTCCGGCTAAGATTGTAGAAACTCGAATAGAAAATCGAAATTAACCTTTATTCCGTATTCTTGTTCAAAATATTATCTGGTCCTCTCAACGGCCTTGTGCCATCCGTCGAGTTTTTCCTGTCTCTCCGCTTCAGTCATCTTGGGGACGAAGGAACCGGATACACTCCAGTTGTTCTGAACGTCCTGAAGGCTTTCCCAGAAACCTGTTGCAAGTCCTGCAAGATAAGCTGCACCGAGAGCCGTGGTCTCTATGCACGTAGGTCTCTTTACCTCGGTGCCTATCATATCTGCCTGGAACTGCATAAGGAAGTTGTTTGCAGATGCCCCGCCGTCCACTTTGAGGGAGTGAAGCTTAATGCCGCTGTCCTGTTCCATGGCCTTGAGAACGTCACAGGTCTGATATGCAAGAGATTCGAGAGTCGCTCTTATGACGTGGTTTGCAGTAGTGCCTCTTGTAATTCCGCAGATGAGTCCTCTTGCATAGGGATCCCAATAGGGAGCTCCGAGTCCGACGAAAGCCGGTACCATATATACTCCGCCCGTATCCGGGACCTTGAGAGCCGCTTCTTCTGATTCAGGGGCGGTCTTGAGAAGTCCCATCTCGTCCCTGAGCCACTGAATCGCCGCACCTGCGACGAAAATGGAACCTTCGAGAGCGTAATAGACCTTGTCGTTTATACCCCACGCTATCGTGGTTACAAGTCCGTTTTTAGATTCGATAGGCTTTTCTCCGGTATTCATAAGGAGGAATCCTCCCGTACCGTAGGTATTCTTTGCGGAACCTGCTCCGAAACAGGTCTGGCCGAAGAGAGCGCATTGCTGATCTCCTGCGGCTCCGGAAATAGGTATTTCACCTCCGGTGATTGCGGGATCAGTATATCCGTATACGTAGCTGCTGGGCTTGGGTTCCGGTAGCATGTTTCTCGGAATGTTGAGGATCTTCAGTATTTCGTCATCCCAGTCAAGTCTGTGAATATCGAACATCATGGTTCTTGATGCGTTGGAATAATCCGTTACGTGTACTTTTCCGCCGGTTAGATTCCATATGAGCCACGTGTCTATGGTTCCGAAGAGAAGTTCTCCCTTTTCAGCCTTTTCTCTTGCGCCGGGAACATTCTCCAGTATCCAGCGGAGTTTTGTACCTGAAAAGTAAGGGTCTATGAGAAGTCCGGTCTTAGCCTTGATCATATCGGAATATCCTGCCGCAACAAGGCTGTCGCAATATTCTGCGGTCCTTCTGCACTGCCATACTATGGCGTTGTATACAGGCTTGCCGGTATTTTTATCCCAAACAATTGTTGTTTCCCTCTGGTCTGTGATCCCTATGCCGGCTATGTCTTCGGGTTTTGCGCCAATCTTGAGCATGGCTTCTCTTGCTACGCCGACCTGAGTAGACCAGATCTCCATAGCGTCATGCTCGACCCAACCGGGCTTTGGGAAATACTGTGTGAATTCTTTCTGCGCTACCGACGCCTGATTCCCTTCCTTGTCGAAAAGTATACATCTGCAGCTTGTGGTGCCCTCGTCAAGGGCCATTACGTATTTTGCCATTTCAAGACCTCTCTTTAACTGTAAACCGCTTCTATGAAGCGTTGCATAACGGGGTTTGTATTATCAAGACCGATTCTGCTCAAAGCAAGGCCGGTCAGTTTACCTTCACTGTTCCTGTTTACGTTCAGATAAGCAGACAACTCTTTATCCTCCAGCAATGCGCCGAAAACGTCTTCGAACCTGCAACCGAAGAGTTCTTTGAACTGATCGATATCGACGCCTTTTATGAGCCTTAGTTCAGTAAATACGAAATCGCTCATTCGTTCAAGTATTTCGTCTTCATCCGTTTCTTCATATTTCCGGACATACTCCAGTTCATCCGTATTGCAGAACCTTTTTCCGTCTGCAAAAGAATGTGCGGAAGTACCGAATCCGAGATATGGTTTCATGGTCCAGTACTTCAGGTTATGTCTGCATTCAAAACCGGGTTTTGCCGCATTGGATATTTCGTAATGAATATATCCGGCTCTTTTAAGCGCATCTATCGCATATGAATACATTTCCCTGTTTTCTTTCCAGGAGGGAATATCAAGACTTCCCTTTTTGTATTCTTCATAAAAAGGCGTATCTTCTTCTATCTGGAGACTGTAGAAGGATATGTGCTCGGGATCCATCGCGATCACCCTGTCCACCGTATTCTTCCAGATATCCAATGTCTGCCCGGGCACCCCGAACATAAGGTCCAGATTGACGTTTTCAAATCCGCCTTTTCTAAGAAGTTCAAACGCTTTTTCCGCTTTGTCTGAATTATGTACCCTTCCTAGAAGCCCGAGAACCCCGTCGTCAAGACTTTGCACTCCCATCGAGATACGGTTAAAGCCTAAAAACTTCAGTATACCGGGAAGCTTTTCACTCACCGTCTCGGGATTTGCCTCAATAGTGATTTCAGCGTCGTCGGAAAGAATGAAATTCTTTTTCAGCGAAAGTAGTATACGCCCTACCATATCGGCACTTATACACGTAGGCGTTCCTCCGCCGAAATATACGCTGTCGACCGTATATCTACTTTTTGTATCCTCCGGCGTATTCTCGAGCTCCGCGCATACCCTGTATGCGTAATCGTTCGGGTTCAAAGACAGATTGCTTTCTTTAGGAAATGAAACGAAATCGCAGTAATTGCATTTCTTCAGACAGAACGGTATGTGCACGTAAATACCGAGTTTCTCCATCTATTTCTTTCCCTCGTCGTATTTCAGAACCGCAGTAAACGCTTCCTGGGGAACTTCGACGGAACCGAACTGACGCATTCTCTTCTTGCCTTCTTTCTGCTTCTCCAGAAGTTTCTTCTTTCTCGAAATATCTCCTCCGTAGCACTTGGCAAGCACGTCTTTTCTGTATGCTCTGATGGTCTCCCTTGCTATGATTTTCTGCCCGATTGCTGCCTGGATAGGAACTTCGAACTGATGCATGGGGATGACTTCTTTTAGCTTCTCACAGACGAACTTCCCTCTTTCATAGCTCTCAGACTCGTGAACTATCATCGAGAAGGCGTCCACTATCTCCTTATTAAGAAGAATGTCGAGCTTTACGAGATTGCTCTTTTCGTAATGGTCGAACTCATAGTCGAGGGAACCGTAGCCTCTGGTCTTGGATTTCAGAGCGTCGAAGAAATCGTAGATGACCTCGTTGAGCGGAAGCATATAGTGAAGACCGACTCTGTCAGCCGTTATATATTCCATATGCTCCATAACCCCGCGTCTGTTCTGGCATAATTCCATAATGGACCCTACGTATTCCTTGGGTACCATTATGGTCGCTTTGACCATGGGTTCTTCTATATGATCGAATTTGGTAGGATCGGGCAGGTTGCTCGGATTCTCTATGAAGTACTCGGAACCGTCGTGATTTACTATCTTGTAGATAACGGAAGGAGCCGTGGTTATGATCTCAAGATCGAATTCTCTTTCGAGTCTTTCAACTATGATCTCCATGTGCAGAAGTCCGAGGAAGCCGCACCTGAAACCGTAACCGAGGGCCTGAGAAGTTTCAGGTTCGAAAGTGAGCGCCGCGTCGTTTACCTGAAGCTTTTCAAGGCAGTCTTTTACGTTCTCGTATTTTTCATCGGGAGTCGGATAGATACCGCAGTAAACCATTGGCTGCACTTTCTTGTAGCCGGGAAGGTGCTCCCTGCAGGGATTTCCTGCTAGAGTGATGGTATCGCCTACTCTTGCGTCCTTTACCTGCTTTATGCTGGCACAGATATATCCTACGGAACCCGCTGAAAGCTCGGCAACCGGAGTCTGATAAGGCGCGTTGACGCCAACTTCTGTGACTTCATACTTCTTTCCGGTATTCATCAGAAGTATGGTATCTCCCTGTTTGACGCTGCCATCGAATATACGAGTGTAAATGACTACCCCTTTGTAATTGTCGTAATATGAATCGAAAATGAGCGCCTTCAGAGGAGCGTCGGGATCCCCTTTCGGTGCAGGGACCTTTTCCACTATAGCCTCAAGGACCTGGTCTATATTTATGCCTTCTTTGGCGGAAATCAAAGGAGCATCGGAAGCGTCGAGGCCTATGATATCTTCTATTTCTTCTTTGACTTCGTCCGGATGAGCAGACGCCAAATCTATCTTGTTCAGTACTGGCACTATTTCGAGATCTTCGTCAAGAGCCAGATACACGTTGGCCAAAGTCTGAGCTTCAACACCCTGCGTCGAATCGACTACAAGGACTGCGCCTTCGCAGGCCGCAAGGCTTCTTGATACTTCATAGTTGAAATCGACGTGACCCGGAGTGTCTATGAGATTAAAAATGTATTCGTTTCCGTCTTTCGCATTGTAAACGAGTCTTGTAGTCTGAAGCTTTATCGTAATACCTCTTTCCCTTTCGAGATCCATATTGTCGAGGAACTGCTCCTTCATGTCTCTGTGGGCTACGGTACCAGTCTGCTCTATTAATCTGTCGGCAAGCGTCGACTTGCCGTGATCTATATGGGCTATTATTGAAAAGTTTCGTATATATTTCTGATAATCGGACATTTTAACCTCCGCATATATTTCCAACTATTGATTATACAAAAAAACGGCATTATCTTCAATGCCGCCGTACCCCTTCCCTCATATATACACGCTAACATTTTTCTTGATTTATATATATAGTTGTATATAATGTATTTATGCATGCACAAATGCTCGAATATGTAAATGGAGGAATGCTCTATGATTGAATTATCCGATAAAACAAATCTCCTTGAACAAAAGAGTTACAAGTACAGCCTTCAGGATATCCCGAATCCCAACCTGTACGAGGAACTTTTCAGTTTCACAGAGGTACCTAAAGTAACTTTCAACCAAAGGCGCTCCCCTATGGGAATGCCCGCTGAAATATGGATCACGGACACTACGTTCAGAGACGGACAGCAATCGGTCGAACCCTACTCTGTAAAACAGATAGTAGACCTTTTCAAACTGATGAGCAGACTCGGCGGTCCTTTTGGCATAATCCGTCAATCCGAGTTCTTCGTATATAGCGAAAAGGACAGAAGAGCAATACAGGAATGCACGGATCTCGGACTCAAGTTTCCGGAAATAACGACCTGGATCAGAGCAACAAAAGAAGATTTCAAACTGGTAAAGGATCTCAATATCGCAGAGACGGGAATCCTTGTTTCCTGCAGCGACTACCATATATTCAACAAACTCGGGCTTACCAGAAAACAGGCGATGGATCAGTATCTTGATACCGTTAAAATGGCTTTCGACGCAGGAGTAGTTCCCAGATGCCATCTTGAAGATATTACGAGGGCCGACTTTTACGGTTTCGTCGTTCCCTTCGTAAACGAGCTCATGGAACTTTCACGTCAGGCCGGAATTCCGGTAAAGATCAGAGCCTGCGATACCATGGGGCTGGGGGTACCGTATACGGAAGTCACCCTTCCCAGAAGCGTCCCGGGCATAATATACGGACTGCAGCACTATTCAGACGTTCCCAGCGAGTGGCTTGAATGGCACGGACATAACGACTTCTACAAAGCCGTATCGAACGCAAGTACAGCCTGGCTGTACGGGGCAAGCGCCGTAAACTGCTCACTTCTGGGTATAGGAGAAAGAACCGGAAATATTCCTCTTGAAGCAATGGTCATGGAATACGCATCCCTCAGAGGTTCCCTCGACGGAATGGATACTACGGTCATTACCGAAATAGCAGAATATTTCGAAAAGGAAATCGGCTATCAAATACCGCCTATGACCCCTTTCGTCGGAAAGAACTTCAATATGACTAGAGCCGGCATACACGCCGACGGAATGATGAAAGATGAAAGAATCTACAGCATATTCGACACCCAGAAGATACTCAACACCAGACCTTCCGTCTTAATAGGCAAGAACTCCGGCAGAGCCGGAATAGCTTACTGGATAAACGGGTATTACAAACTCAAAGGGTCCGATATGGTAGATAAAAAGGATCCTCTTGTAGATAGGCTGCTTTCTTGGATAGAAGAAGAGTATTCCGAGGGAAGACAGACCACCCTATCACCCAAAGAACTTGAAGAAAAAATTGCGGAATTTTCAGAAGGCAGATTCAAAGGAGAAAAGTTATGATACTGAACAAACCCGTATCCCTTGCGGACCAGATATATGAAAGACTGGAGAATGACATTTACTCCGGGGTATACAAAAGAGGCGACGTTATCACGGAACCCATGGTCTGTGAAATGCTCGGAGTCAGCAGAACTCCCGTACATGAAGCGTTTACGAGGCTCCGCTACGACCACATAGTCGAGGACAGTTCCAAAGGAGCCGTTGTACTCGGTATAAGCGACGAAGACGCCGCCATTATCTACAGCATAAGAAAAGCCGTAGAATGCAGCGCCGCGGCTGCCTGCGCAAAAAATATAAGCGAAGAGCAGATTGCCGAACTTGCCGAGATCGTAGACCTTCAAGCATATTATACGGAACGAAACAATTCCGAAAAGGTCAGAGAATGCGACAGCGAATTCCATCTCAAAATATACAAGTACAGCGGCAGCGCCATATATTTCGACGTTCTCGAACCCCTTCACAAGAAACTTCAGAAGTACAGAGAAATGTCCGTCTCTGTGAAGAGCAGAGCGTCGCAATCAATAGAAGAACACAGAAATATCTTCAACGCGATAAAAAAGCACGATGAAAAAGCCGCTTATGACGCCATGTACAGACACGTATGTGAAGCGGAAGCACATATATCAGAACAGACCAGAGAGAGGAAAAACTGAATGCCCGGAATCAAAACCATAAATAAGCCTTTTGTCATAAAAAAAGGACTGCCTGAAGAATGCGGCAGTGTACTTTCCGATGGAAGAGAAAAAACTCTTGCCTACGGAATAATGAGAGCTCATCAAAAAAACCGGGGCGGAGATAAAATGAAAATATCCTTCGACGCCATGGTGTCCCATGACATCACCTACGTCGGAGTCATACAGACTGCAAGAGCCTCGGGTATGAAAGAATTTCCCCTTCCCTACGCTCTCACAAACTGCCATAACAGTCTATGCGCAGTCGGCGGGACTATAAACGAAGACGACCATGCCTTCGGACTTTCCGCCGCAATTAAATACGGAGGAATATACGTTCCCCCGAACCTTGCCGTTATACACCAGTTCGCAAGAGAAAAGATGGCCAAATGCGGCGCTATGATACTCGGCTCCGATTCGCATACCAGATACGGATGTTACGGATGTATGGGCGTCGGAGAAGGCGGAGGAGAACTGGCAAAGCAGCTTCTCGGCAACACCTGGGATACGGACGAACCCGAAGTGGTCCTCGTCTGGGTAAAGGGTAAAATCCCTCACGGAGTAGGACCTCACGACGTTGCCATTGAACTTGTAGCGAAAACGTTCCCAGACGGTTTCGTCAAAAACAGGATACTTGAATTCGCAGGTCCCGGAATAGAAAATCTTTCTATGGATTTTCGTATCGGTATTGACGTGATGACAACTGAAACGAGCTGCCTTTCAAGCATCTGGGAGACAGACGGCAAAGTCAAAGAATATTATGAAAACATAGGAAGACCCGAAGACTATAAAGAGCTGCGGATACAGGACGGCGCATATTACGACCGTATGGTTGAAATCGATCTGAGCGCCATGGAATGCATGATCGCAATGCCCTTCCACCCATCCAAGGCATATACGATACACGAACTGCAGAAAGATCCTCTGCGTATTCTCAATGAGATCCAGGAAGACTGCAACAGAACACTCGGCGGCAAAGCAATTCTTGATCTTTCTTCTTCCGTCAACGCTGAAGGGAAGCTGTGCTGTGACCAGGGCGTCATCGTAGGCTGCTCGGGAGGAATGTACGAAAATATCGCCGTAGCGGCAGATATACTTGAAAACGGAAATACAGGGAACGGATATTTCGACCTTTCCGTATATCCGTCTTCAGCGCCTGTTAATCTTGCCCTCATGAAGGACGGAATATCTTCTGTTCTTGCTGAAGCCGGAGCCGTTTTAAAACCCTGCTTCTGCGGACCCTGCTTCGGAGCCGGAGATACCCCTGCAAATAATACCCTGTCTGTAAGACATGCAACAAGAAACTTTCCTAACCGTGAAGGATCGAAACCTTCAGACGGACAGATAGCCGCTGTAGCCCTGATGGATGCACGGTCCATTGCAGCCACAGCTCTGAACGGAGGTATTATCACGGCGGCAAGCGACATCGATTACGATGAGAAAGAACATCACTACGTTTACGACGACGGTATATATGATAAACGCTGCTACTTCGGATACGGAAACCCCAGACCCGATACGCAGCTGCGTCTTGGGCCCAACATTACAGACTGGCCGAAGATGCCGGAAATGAAGGACGATCTCCTTGTAAATTTCTGCGCCGTAATAGACGATCCGGTCACTACGACTGATGAACTCATCCCTTCGGGAGAAACTTCAAGCTACCGGTCAAACCCCGTAAAACTGAGCGATTTTGCCCTCTCAAGGCGTGTTCCCGGCTATGCGCAGGCAAGCAAGAAAATAAGAGAGCTCGCATTTAAAACAAAGGATGGAACAGTTCCAGACGAAATAGAAGAGCTCCTCGAAACGACCGGTTCCGAGTGTAAAAACGTCAGTATCGGCAGCTGCATAGTATCGAAAAGACCAGGAGACGGTTCTGCAAGAGAACAGGCAGCATCATGCCAGAAAGTTCTAGGCGGATTCGCAAACGTCTGCTATGACTACGCTACGAAAAGATACCGCTCAAACTGCATAAACTGGGGAATAGTTCCCTTTACTATGGATTCGGATGAATCATTCGATTTCAAAGAGGGAGAATGGCTGTTCGTACCAGGAATAAAACGGGGAATACTTGAGGGACGCGAGGAATTTGACGCGAAGATCATTTCCCATAACGGCGTCAGAAAAATAAAACTGTACTGCAAAGGTCTTTCACAGGAAGAAAGACTCATTCTTACGGAGGGCTGCCTTATGAACTATTATGCAGCCGGATACGGGAGATAAACATGGAAAGAATCAAAATGACCACACCTATCGTCGAAATGGACGGGGATGAAATGACAAGGGTCCTTTGGAAGATGATAAAGGAAAAACTCATTCTTCCTTTTGTAGACCTTAAAACGGAATACTACGATCTCGGTCTGCTCAGCAGAAACGAAACAGAAGACCGTGTTACAGTCGACGCCGCCAACGCTGCTTTAAAATATGGCGTTGCGGTCAAATGCGCAACTATAACACCGAACAGACAGCGTATGGAAGAGTACCCCCAGCTTACCAAGATGTGGAGATCACCCAACGGAACCATTAGAAGTATAATGGGCGGCACTGTATTCAGAGAACCCATATGCGCTCCCTTCCTTCAGCCTGCAGTAAGAAAATGGACAAAACCCATAACCATAGCGAGGCACGCCTACGGAGATATTTATTCCGCAGTGGATTTCAAATCTGAAGAGCCCGGAGAATGTAAGCTCGTATTCACCACAGAAAGAGGTTCTTCCAGAGAATGGCTTGTCAAAAAGACGGACGGTCCTGCTGTGTTCCTGGGTCAGCACAATCTGACTGAAAGCATACAGAACTTTGCAAAAGCATGCTTTATGTACGCCTGGGATACAAAACAGAGCCTCAAGCTGGCCGCAAAAGACACCATACTTAAAAACTATGACACAGAATTCATAGAAGTTTTCGAAAACGAATACGCAAAGAACTGGAAGGAACGTTTTGAAAACAGCGGCATACGTTTCGGTTATACGCTTATCGACAGCGCAGCGGCGGCTCTAATGAATTCAGACGGAGGTTACGTTCTAGCCCTGAAAAACTATGACGGCGACGTACTGAGCGATCTTGTGTCTGCAGCCTTCGGTTCAATTGCCATGATGACGTCCGTTCTTGTTAATCCCGAAGGAAAATATGAGTATGAAGCTGCTCACGGGACGGTCACCGACCACTACTACAGATATCTTAAAGGCGAGAAGCCTGCAACCAATCCTACTGCAACTATTTTCGCATGGACCGGCGCCCTCAGAAAAAGAGGTGAACTGGATAAAAATTACGACCTTATGTCCTTCGCAGAAAAACTTGAAAGAGCAACTCTGCAGGTCCTTGCAGACGGATACGTTTCAGAGGATCTCATCCCTGCTCTTGAACCTGATTTTGAATACCGGGTCACAAGCGCTGAGGAGATCATTAACAAAATCGCTGTAAAACTGTAATATGCGTAAATACAGAAAAAGCAAAGACCTCGCCATATATATGGCGAGGTCTTTAATTTCCTTAAGTGTGAATTCTGTTATTCTTTCGTTTCAGCAGGTTTCTCCGCTTCACCTTCAAGACCTGAAATCTTTCCTATCATTGAATTCTTGCAGAAGACGATTTCATAAATGAAGAGAGCGATTGCTACGAGCATATATCCGTAGAATCCGACTCTGAAGTTGTTCGTTGCCGTCGTTCCGCCGAGAACTGTTCCGGAGAGGAAATTGATGATTACCGGCGATACCGATACAGCGAAGCTTATAACCGGCATATACAGACCCATTGCCTGGCCCATATATCTCTTTTCAACTTCTTCTGACAGATAATAGGTACCTCCAGCCATCTGGATTCCGAGGCCTATACCGAAGAGAATTCCTCCGATCTGAACGCCTACGATTCCGTTAGCCTTGAGGATGATCAGGTATCCGACAGCGTTCATTGCATAACCTATAGGAAGAAGATACTTCTTGAATACCTTGAGAAGGAATCCGAAGAAAATTCCGCAGAACAGTCTTGCCATTGTGTTTGATGCGGTAGCTGTTCCTGCTGTGACTGCGCCTCCGAAGTTCCTGTCAGCGATATATCCTGCAATATTCGTAAGGAACGCCATCTGGTTCACCGTTGCGAAGAAAGATATTATCGTAATGAAGATAAATCCTCCTGTCAGCATGCCCTTGAATCCTGAAAGTCCAACGCCCTTTCCGACAAGTTTGGCTCCCTTCGGACCCTGCGGAGTGGCGATTATGAACAGGATGATGAACGGGATCATTATCACGAAAATGAGATAAGATCTGTACCAGTAAAGTGCTCCGAAGAATCCGCTTGCAAGAAGAAGCAGCGAACGCATGAAGCCCGAAACACCGGTTCTGATACCCATCAACTCGCCTCTCGCGTTACCGTCGAACAGCTCGGCTATAATAGCGTTTGAAGCCGGCATGAAGAATCCCTGTCCGATACCGATTATTACGGAAGAAATGACCACGTAGATGATGCTGCTGTGGAATACCAGCGGAATGAGACCGCCTACACAGATGAACAGTATGGCTATGACCATCATATCCTTCTTAGACATAAACTGTGAAAGAGGAATGGTCAGAAGCTGAATCGGTACTGATACTGCAGACGGAAGCGTGATCGTCATCTGTACCAGCGTCAAGGATGCGGAAGGAAATGCCTCCTGCATATTACGCAGCACGGGTGCGAGCGCGTCCATACTGTTGGAGTAGCAGCTGATTAGCAGCAGCGGAATTACGATTTTAATTGCGCTTAGCAGCGCTTTGTACTTGCCTTGTGATGCCATAAAATCAACTCCTTTATAAATACCAATAAATAAATCCTAATATATATTCTATTACATTAGCAACGAATAGTACACATTAAGGATATCCATTTCGGTACTTTCTATTATAGGTCTTGCCTCATCGGGTGTTTCCGGATAGATTTCCTTATACTTATCCCAGGTCATAAACGCCTCTGACTTGAATTCCGGCTTACCGCTGGGCTGATAATCTTCCTTATGGAACACTTCTCCGGTGCTCTCACCGGGGTTGTCGTATACGCCGTAGTTGTATACTGTTTCTACGACTGCCCTGTAGTTTTCCATATTGATATCTGCGTAAATGAGAGGCGCTTTGTCGAATCCGAAGATATACTGTCCGCCGGGGGCAAGTATATCGAGGAACTCCTTGGTCTTGTCTATGCACTCTTCCTTGGAAAGCTGAGAGATATAGGCGAGCGGGAATCCGTCTCTGATAACGTGCTTGGATCCAACGCGTCTCTTGAATTCCTTTATATCACCCTTTTCAAGAGCGAGAACAGAGCCCGTGGGCATATCCTGAATGTAATCAAGAAGCGGTGTCCAGTCTGTTTCAAGGAATCCGCCTGCTCTTACTCCGGCAGCCGCGAGATCGTTAGCTTCCCACATCCAGGGCTCCCACCAGAGTTCTTCGAAATCTTTGGGCCTCATATATGTGGCCATATGGAAAGCGTAGAACGCATAGGAGATCCTGTTATACATCGCCAGATTTGGCATATTGTGTTTGAGGTTGAACGGATAGATCGCCTCGACAGCATCCTTGACCTTTTCTCTGTGTCTTCTGAGGTCTACAAGCATTCCGGAGAAGCTTCTGAGCTCATCGGTAAGTATATCCAGAGCCATATATCCGCCTCCGCCGCGCGGGAACATCGGATATCCGTATTTCTTTCCGAGAGCCCCGTGAAGTCCGTACAGCGCTCCGTTGGCTTTTCTCTCATTTTCTATAGCCCTGTGCATTGCAGAGTTTGCAGTCGTAGGATTCGCTTCGAAGTCCAGCGCCCTGTTGACTCTCGGAACAGCTTTCGTGACTATGAATTTGTACGGATCGGCTATGAGTTCGTCATATTCGTCCGGTTCCATCATATGGGTGTTGGGGTGCTGCATTATGCCTCCCGTACCCATTTTACTTGCTTCAGAATAGTAAGACTGAGCCTTGGGAGGATTAAAGAAGTTTCCGCCCATGGGGTCAACGTCAGCCGGAATAGTGGCGCAGAGCTGATCGGCAACCGGAAGGATCAGGCTGAAATCCCAATATACTCTTCTCGGATCGAGACCCGCGTAACCTGCCATAACGTGCATACCGAGGTTGGTTTCGATGGGAACCCTCTTCGGTATTCTGTTATTCATGACATCCTCTCTGAGCTGTATCCTTTCCTGTAACATTTTTTCTGGATCTTGCATATATAATCCTCCTCCCTAAAGCACTAATGCCATGTACGATTTCATTATCTCCAAGTCGAATTCGTGAAGTACATCTTTGAAGAATTCAGGCGTATGGGGATATTTTTCTTTGTATTCTTTCCAGTTCGTGAAATATTTAGATTCAATATTCTCGATACTGTGGTCGATTTCGAAGTTTTCACTGTTAAGCGGTGTTCCAAAGGGTTCGCCGGGATTGTCGTACTTCGCATAGTCTCTGACAAACTCCGTAAGAGCTCTCAGGTTTTCCCAGTTTATATCGCCTACAGAAAGCGGGCTCTTGTCGAAGTCCATAATGTACCCGCAGCCAGGAAGCATGATATCCAGTATTTCCTTGGCTTTGTCGATGATCTGCTCTTTAGTGCCTGTCCTCAGCAGTATCAACGGATAAAGACCTGTGGCAAGCAATTTGTTGCCTACCTTCTCCTTTATCAGCTTTGGATCTCCCTTCTCATACTTAACGACCGTACTTGCAGGGAACTCCGCAAGATAGTCGATATATCTCATCCAATCTTCTTCGGCAAACGGAGAAAGTCTTGCGCCTCTTGCCGAATACTGTCTTGCCTGAGTAAGGAACGTCGGGAACCACAACTCTTCAAAGTCCTTAAGTCTCAGATAAGGAGCCATATGAAGAGGCATTCCTACGGATCCCTCGGGATGAGGCATTGGCGGAAGCCCGTTAACAAACACCAGCGGCAGAAGAACGTCACATGCCGCTTTTACTTTTTCTCTGTCTCTTCTTACGTCTATTACTATGTTCGAAAAACCTCTGAGCTGGTCTCCGAGGAAGTCGAAAGGACATGCCGTAAAACCGAGCGCCATCCAGGGAGCTCCGACGTAATAACCGCCTTCGTCCATGATTTTTGCAGCATATCCGTTTCTGGCAAGTCTTCCCTCTCTCTGGTCCTCCAGATTCATTTTTGCGAGGGCAATGGATCTCATGATCCCGTTGTCAGCTGCAAGTGCAGTATGCTGTGCCGGAAGAACTCTCTCCAGAAGGCATGCATAGGGATCTTCTATGAGGTAATCATAGTCTTCCCTTTTCATTCCCTCCACTTCAGGATGCTGCATTACCGGAGCGGTTCCGAGGATAAAGGTCTTGGAATCGATTGCCTGATAGCAGCCCGGAAGTCTGGCCATAAAACCTGCTCCTCTGAACATATTTGTATCAGAGTAGATCATTCGCATGATCTGCTGAGTAGCTTCCGACATAAGTGAGTAATCAAAATTGACTTCATCCATATTCAGGCCGCTGTACTCTGCAGGGATCGAATTATGCAAAGAAAAAGCAACAGGCATTCTTTCGGGAACTATATTGTTATAAAAATCAGAAAAAAGCTTGTTTCTTTCGTTCTGTAGTTTTCTAGTTTCTTCGTCCATACTTATCACTTCCTTTTGAAGTCATCTGATATTTACAATAACCAATGTGGGGATAACAAAAGTTATCCCCACATCAAACGTTTAGAAAATTACTCTTCTTTCTTTTCTTCCGTAGGTGCCGGTCCTTCGAGTCCGGAAATCTTTCCTATCATGGAGTTCTTGCAGAAGATCACTTCATAGAGGAGCAGGAGCAGCGCTGTGAGCGTATATCCGTAGAATCCTACTTTGAAGTTGTTTGTTGCAGTGGTTCCGCCAAGGAGATTCTTGGACAGGAAGTTGATGATTACAGGAGCTGTAGATACTGCGAAGCTTACTACAGGCATATAAAGACCCATAGCCTGGCCCATGTACTTCTTCTCTACTTCCTCGGATACGTAGTAGGTTCCGCCTGCCATCTGAATTCCGAGGCCTATACCGAAGAGAATGCCGCCGATCTGTACGCCCATTATTCCGTTTGCCTTGAGGATAAGAAGATATCCCACGGCGTTCATTGCATAGCCGAGAGGCAGCAGGTATTTCTTGAATGCCTTGAGGAGGAATCCGAAGAAGATACCGCAGAAGAGTCTGGCCATTGTGTTAGAAGCAGTAGCGGTTCCTGCAGTAACGGCGCCGCCGAAGTTTCTATCAGCAATGTATCCTGCAATGTTTGTAAGGAATGCCATCTGGTTCGTCGTTGCCATATAGGAGATGATGGTGATGACAATAAATCCGGGGGTGAGTATTCCCTTGATTCCGGAAAGTCCTACGCCCTTTCCTACGAGCTTTGCACCCTTTTCGCCCTGAGGTGTTGCGATGCAGAACAGAACGATGAACGGGATCATTATAACGAAGATGTAGTACGCTTTGTACCAATAAACAGCTCCGAAGAAGCCGCAAGCAATGGTCAGGAGAGAACGCATGAAGCCGGAAACGCCGGTCCTAATGCCCATAAACTCTCCTCTTGTATTACCATCGAACAATTCAGCGATAATAGCACTCGACGCAGGCATAAAGAAGCCCTGTCCGATACCGATGATAACGGAAGAAATGACCACGAATATGATGCTTCCGTGGAAGATCAGCGGAATGAGACCGCCGACACAGATGCACAGAATAGCTATGACCATCATGTCTTTCTTTGTCATAAACTGAGAAAGCGGAATGGTCAGAAGCTGTACCGGTACGGATACTGCCGACGGAAGCGTCAGTGTCATCTGTACCAATGTCAGAGATGCTGTCGGGAACGCTTCCTGCATGTTACGCAGGATAGGTGCCAGTGCATCTACGCTGGATGAATAGCAACTGATAAGCAATAAAGGAATAATGATCTTTATTGCACTTGCTAGGTTGCTGTATTTGCCTTTTTCAGCCATAATACCCTCCTAAATTAAAACAACTATTAATAAAATAATAAATATCTCCACACTTCTGTCACTTTTAGGACAGCGACGAAATGATGTGGTTGTAGAAACCTTCCGCAAGTCTCTCACGCTTTGCGGGATCTTCCTCCCAGGACGGATCTTTCTTTGCCGCCTCAAAGAGGTCTCTTATCATATAATCTTTATTGTCTGCCATGTCTTCTACCCCTACTTCTTAAGTCCGTATTCGTTTGCGAACTTCCAAACGGCTATAACGTTCTCCTTGTTGACGTCTGTCGCTGCGCAGAACGGTTTATCCTGAAGGAATGCAAATCCTCCGCCCGGCGCCAGATTATCGTACATATACTTGGTATGTTCGATGCACTTTTCTTTTGACTCAAGCTTGAGCATATTCGTAGTGATACCGGCTGCGACTGTTGCCCAATCGCCTATTTCTTTCTTTACGTCGATGGGATCGTCTGCTTCTAGCATGAACATGAAAGCGCCCTTGGGGAGATCTCTGTACTGCTCAAGTGTATAGAGGAATCTTCCTTCGCCCTTTACGAAGAACCTTCCGCCCTTTTCCATGTACTCCATATAATCCTTCTTCAGGTAATAAATGAAGTGTCTCTGGAACTGCTTCGGAGTAAGGAAGCATGCGCTGTGATACACCGTAGTTCCGCAGATATACTCATCCGGGGGTACGGGTATATCCTTCGGCAGAACTCTCATTTTTGCCATGGTCTGCTCGTGAATTCTGTCACAGGCGGCTTCGACCATTTCAGGACGGCGTCTCAAATCGATGAGTGTGTTCTTTATTCCTCTTACTCTGTCGAAAATCGTATCAAGAGGAATATCATATCTTGCGCCTTTCCACGTTGTTACAAAAAGTCCCGCTTTATCGAATTTGTCTCCGATCAATATGTTCATGAACATATGTGATTTCCATGCTTTGAGAGCTTCTATCACGTCGGCATAGGCTTCTTCATAGGGTTTCTGGAAAGACGGAACTCTTTCTTTGGTAAGAGTTTCTTTCCAGAATCCGAAAGGATCCTCTATGAACTTCGGATAATCCTCGTCGGCCATGATATGCTCGTTTGCCTGATTATGTCCGATATTCGTTCCATCGGGGCCTATAACATAGTTGTCGATACCGAGTTTTTCATAAGCTCTCATCGGTTTGGATACTCCCGGAGGAGCCCACATCCAATCCACTTCTATATCCTTGAGCATCTCGGCATAAGCTTCCGCTGCTCTGAAGGGATCGTCCATGACCTCGGCATACGTGCCTCCGTTATATGAGAAAGGCCAGTTCGCGACCTCCATACCTACTGGAATCTTATCCGGTTCTCTGAAATTAACCGCATCCAGCAGGTTCTTTTCAGTGTATTTTTTCTTTTCCTCTCCTGTCATCGTCCACCTCCAACTAAAATCCTATTTGTCAGAAAATAATAACGATTGCTATTACTTTTAACACCATACTGTTAGCAGGAAACAATATCCACGATTTAATTTTAACTTGATTAAATAAATATTTATAATATATAATTTGGATAAGGGTATAAATGCATTTTATATATTATCGAATAATGCAAAGTATTTTTTATAATATTCATTATATTCAAACAGCTGTTTAAGGAGGCGTATTATGAACAGCGATCAATTATTAAAATTCAAAGCAATATCTGATTTCGGAACTTTAACGAAAGCCGCCGAATCGCTATATATATCCCAGCCTGCCCTTAGCTACACCTTATCCACGCTGGAAAAAGAACTTGGATGCAACCTCTTCAACAGAGAAAAGAACAATCTGGTTTTGAACGAAAACGGAAAACTCCTGCTTCCCTACGCGGAACAGATGTCCGCACTGCTATCAAGAGCGGAATTCGCACTTGAAGAGCAGAACAAGATAAAGCTTTCCTCAAACAACATATGCGCAGCTTTTCTTCTCGCCTGCGTACCGCAGGAGTATATCCCTGACATTCAGCTCATACAGGACGACGAAAACACTTTCGGAGAGATGCTTATGAAGGGAACCCTTGACGTTGCTACCTGTGATGACCTTCCGATAAAATCGATACAAAATGAATTTCCTAACATTGAATTCGAAAGACATATTCTATGCAGGGAGGAACTCGGTGTGATTGTTCACGAAGGACACCCTTTTTACAATAGAAGTTATCTGAAATATACAGATCTCAGGGATCTTCAGTTCTGTATGATGCACGATAATCAATCCTTTATACTCTGGCTTCAGAATCTTCAGAAGATGTATGACGTCAGATTAAAGATCATTTTTTCCATGGACCACTATACCCATTATTATCTGAGAGATAAGATCGACTATCCGGAGATAGCTATAAGAAACACAATAGTACGGGATCCGATACACGAAAAAGCGAGAAAATACAAATTCATACCGCTCAAAGACCAATACTCTTCGAGAAGTATCTATATGTGGAGTCTTAAAGAAAACATTGAAAAAGTCAGTATTTTCAATGAAAGCATCAAGAAATTCTACTCTACGGCAAGCCCACTTAGAAGAGCTGCATATGAGATACCCGACGGTTCAATTTTCAAGATGTATATCTAATCGGGGTTCTTCTATATTATATGGAAAAAATCTCTTGCAATATTTATCTTCAGGTAGTATCCTATCTGCGTGATATTTGACGAAAGTGGGGTGAATATATCATGGCGAATATCAAATCAGCAAAGAAAAGAATCAGTGTTATCAACAAGAAGACCGTCTACAACAGACGCGTTAAGAGCAGCCTTAAGGGCATAATCAAGAACTTCTATTCCGCTCTTGCGGCAGAGAACTTCGATCTTGCAAAAGAAAAGCTTTCTCTTGCAGAGAAGAAACTTATGCAGGCTGCAGCTAAAGGAACCATTCACAAGAACCACGCTTCTCGTAAGGTTTCCAGGATGACACTCGCCTACAACAAGGCAAAAGCTGAATAATCTCACCCGTCCCCACACGCGTATAAGTTAAATGCGCATTTTAAAACCCGGAATGTGTCTCCCGGGTTTTTTTATGTATCAAATCGACTGGTAAACTAATTGGTTTTATCTAAAACACAGCAAGAATACTCCCGCCTCTATAGGCGGTGAGATGAATTGCTGTAATATATTGACAAACGAACATTTGTTTGCTATAATGTGTATATGTTGGTTAGCAAAGGCTACAAGTACAGAATATACCCAAACAAAGCTCAGGTAAACAGGATAGAAAACATTTTCGGCTGCTGCAGATTCGTTTTCAATTACTTTCTTACC
>JAEEGL010847948.1_pt1 | contig 20120 bp, 20 predicted proteins | sample 9134231 | NCBI WGS metagenome assembly JAEEGL01 (sample SAMN16246548, study PRJNA631951) | gut metagenome | biome: gut microbiome; feature: rumen; material: fiber-attached | host: Bos | place: Iran: Karaj | collected 2018-10
CCAATCACGACTTCCGACATTCCTCCATGGTAGGGAAAAGCGGTATCAAAATAATTGACGCCGTTATCCATGGCAAGAGTGATCATGCGGCGGGTTTCTTCTTCATCAATTGCTCCATCGGAACGAAGCGGAAGCCTCATGGCTCCGAACCCAAGCCTGGAAATCATTTCTCCGCAAAACTTTGTATATTGCATATCTTCAAGACCTCCTGTCTGATTAAATTCATTATACTGTATTCTGGAAACGAATAAAAGAAGGATTTTGGTGACAGCGTTATCTGATTCGTGCTATACTGAAACAAGAAACGGAGGGACTCCAGATGGCCAGAATTCTGATCGAATACTATGATCCGGAACACATCAATACGATCATGTCGCTTTTGCACAGACAATATGACAGTGTTTTTATTCTGTACGTTCAGAGGGGAGGAGGCCCTTCTGAGGCATGCAAAGAGAAACTTACGAATTTCTTCCGCAGTAAATTTGGTTTGGCTCCGAATTTTATCGGCTTAAAGCAGCATACGCTTGAGGCATTTATTGAACGGTTTCACTCTTTGATTAAGCCCGGGAACGAATATGAATTCGATATCACAGGTGGCAGTGGAACTTTTATTGCAGCCGCCGGATACTATGTCGGCACCGAACAAAAAGTTCAGACTTCCGTTCATCGTTACACGGCCAGAACCGGCCGGATGCTGATGCAGTACCCGGGAAAAGCCGAGCAGTTTCCAAGACTATTGGATCTGACGGTTCCCGACATGATTGGACTGAACGGAACATTTTTGATCCGCGGGGACGGAGCAGGCAGGATGATTCGAAGCGAACAGCATGACAAAGAATTGCTTGCGCTTTGGAATATCGTTAAAAAACAGCCTGTTCAATGGAACAAGTTTTGTATGCTCCGTTCTTCCATCACAGAAGACGGAAGCTGGGCAAGAAAACTGACTTCAAAAGAAGAAATGCAGATCGCGGAGAGGTTTTTTCCCTCTCTGGAAGAAGCAGGTCTGATTCGGCAGCTGACTTATGCAAAAAAAGGGAATGCAGAGGAAGCAAGATTTTTCCCTGCCGTTCTTTCGGAAAACACGGAGCTGATGCAGAAAGCCGGAGCCGTATTAGAACGTTATGCATGCTACTGCGCGATGAACAGCGGACTGTTCTCGGACGTCCGAACGGGGGTCGAGATCGATTGGGACGGCAAGGCTGATACCGTGGAGAATCCGTATAATGAAATTGATGTGATGCTCGCTTTTGATGAGCATCCGGTGTTTGCAAGTTGTAAAAACCGGGAGCCTTCCAAAGAGGATCTGTATGAGATCTCCGTTATGACCAAGCATTTCGGCGGAAAATACGGAATCGCCATGCTCCTGTCCACTCTTTCCGCGCAAGGTTCGGTCAAAGAACGCGCAAAAGAGATGGAAGTCATTCTGATCGACGGCATCGGGCATAAGAATGAGAAAGGCATGATTGCCAGATTTACGGAGATGGTTGGAAAATACCGGAAGCAGACGCGCTGATTTCGGGGGAATGGTAAGATCGGGAAGAGGAAAACGGATATGGGAATTTCAAAAGAAGATTATATCGAACCGCGCTGTGTGCTTTGCGAAGAACCATACGGCAAGCAGCCTGAAATCAAACCTGTTCCGCAACGTAGGATTATTGAAAAACTGGATGAATATATGTCGCACAGGGATTATGCCGGAGCGGAGCGGCATCTTCTGTACTGGCTGGAAGAGGCAAAACTCGGAGGAGATCTGAAGGGTGAGCTGATGATCCGCAGTGAATTGGTTGGACATTACCGCAAGGTTCTGAACCGGGAAAGAGCATTTGAAAATGCGGACGCTGCGCTGGAACTGATCGGCCGGATCGGTTATGAAGGGTCTATCTCTGAGGCAACTGTCTATGTTAATATTGCAACAGTCTATAATGCCTTTTCGGAGAACGACCGTTCTATCGCCATGTTTGAAAAAGCCAGGAGTATTTATGAATCGATTCCCGAACTCAGGCCTGAACTTTTGGGAGGACTATACAACAACATGGCACTGACCTATGTTGCACTGAAACAGTTTCCAAAGGCGTATGAACTGTACGACAAGGCAATGGAGACGATGAAAAAAGTCGAAAACGGCGAGCTCGAGCAGGCCATCAGTTATCTGAATATTGCAAATGCAAAAGAAGATGAACTGGGGCTTGAGGAAGCAGGGGAAGATATTGAGTCCTGCCTTGACAAGGCATACGCGCTGCTGGATACCCCTTCCGTTCCAAGAGGCGGATATTATGCGTTTGTCTGTGAAAAATGCGCTCCGACCTTTGATTATTATGGCTATTTTGTTGCAGCCGAGGAACTGAAAAAACGGGCAAAGGAGATCTATGAAAGGACTTGAACTGAGTGAGCGGTTCTACCGAGAGTACGGAGAACCCATGCTGAAAGAACAGTTCCCTGATCTGCTTCCGTACATTGCAGCAGGTCTTTTCGGAAGCGGATCGGAATGTTATGGATTTGACGATGAACTATCCCAGGATCATGATTTTGAGCCGGGATTCTGCATCTTTCTGCCTTCTGAAACTGTTGTGGACCGCAGAAAAGCGTTTTTGCTGGAGAGAGCGTACACGAAACTGCCGAAAGAATTTGAAGGCTTTAAAAGAGCTCTGGTGACTCCTGTCGGCGGAGCAAGGCACGGCGTTTTAAGAACAGAGGACTTTTTCGCGGAAAAAGCCGGGACCGCAGACGGAACGCTGACCGTGTCACAATGGCTGACAACACCTTCTTACACGCTGGCGGAAGCGGTCAACGGAAAGATTTTCTTTGATGGATACGGAGAAGTGACCGGGATCCGGAAAGCTTTGTCCGCTTATCCGGAGGATATCCGCAGAAAAAAACTGGCAGGCAATCTGCTTCTAATGGCGCAGGCAGGTCAGTATAATTATCTGCGGTGCTTAAAGCATGGAGAGACCGCCGCTGCGCAGATGGCAGCGTTTGAGTTTGTCAGGAGCCTGATGGAAACGGTATTTCTTCTGAACGGCGTTTATCAGCCGTATTACAAATGGAGCTTCCGGGCGATGCGGAATCTGCCGAGGCTTTCTCTGCTCGCCGAGACGGCAGAGTATCTGATCTCAACCGATAACGGCGAAGAACTGTCCGAAACCAAATATATGATGATCGAAGACGCCGCATCGGATGTGATCGATGAACTTCAGCGTCAGGAACTGACCAAAGCGATCTGCGGAGATCTGGAAAAACATGCCTATTCCGTCAATGACGGTATCACGGATGCGCAGATACGGAACCTGCATATTTTAGCCGGGGTTTAGAACGGAGGAGAAAGAATATGAAAATACACGGACTGCAGAAAATGACACTGCTGGATTTTCCGGGAAGAGTTGCGTGCACGGTCTTTTTCGGAGGATGCGATATGAGATGTCCGTTCTGCCATAACGCGGAACTGATTGACGGGACTGCTCCGGCTGTCATGGAAGAGGAGGAACTGCTGTCCTTTCTGGAAAAAAGAAAAGGACTGTTGGACGGCGTTGCTGTGACCGGAGGGGAGCCAACCCTTCAGAAAGATCTTCCGGAGTTCTTCCGGAAAGTCAAAGCAATGGGATATCCGGTCAAACTGGATACCAACGGGATGCATCCTGAAAGGCTGGAGAAGCTCATCGCGGAAAAGCTGGTGGACTATGTCGCAATGGATATCAAGAACTCTCCGGATAAATATGCGCAGACCGCAGGGCTTCCGTTTGTAGATCTTCAAAAGATCCAGAAGAGCATTGACCTTTTAAAAAACAGCGGGATCGAGTACGAGTTCCGCACGACTGTTGTGGACGAACTCCATGAGGCGGAAGACTTTGAGAAAATCGGAAAATGGCTGGAAGGAGCGAGGGCATATTACCTTCAGGCGTTCACAGACAGGGATACGGTTGTGTATGAAAATCTGCACGCCCCTACAAAAGAATGTATGGAATCCTATCTTTATACCGTCCGAAAATTTGTACCCAATTCTGCGCTAAGGGGCATATAGTCTATCTTTCCGGGTTTTTGCGCCTTGTATATTGCGCTTTGTATATGCAATGAATAAATACAACATATTGTATGATTTGTTAACAATCAATACTACATATTGACAAAACAACCTCCTCTGTGGTAAAGTTGGCTTGCTCGGATTTCGGGGCTGAGGCTTTCGGATTCCAAATAAGTTTTATTACATCTTCAGGGGGAGTTTTTTTATGTACCAGGTAATCAAGAGAGACGGACAGATCGCAGAGTTTTCCATCAGCAAGATCAGCGCAGCGATCACAAAGGCGTTTGAGGCGCTGGATAAGCAGTATCATCCCAGTGTGATTGAGCTGCTGTCATTGCACGTGACGTCCGATTTTGAGAGCAAGATCAAGGATGGAAAAATCGCAGTTGAAGAGATTCAGGACAGCGTTGAAAAAGTACTGTCCGAGTCAGGATATGCGGATGTTGCAAAGGCATACATTCTTTACCGCAAACAGCGTGAGAAGGTCCGCAACATCAATTCGACCCTTTTGGACTACAGGGATCTGGTGGACAATTATCTCCAGATCAATGACTGGCGTGTCAAGGAGAATTCAACCGTTACTTATTCCGTCGGCGGACTGATTCTGTCCAACTCCGGCGCAATTACCGCCAATTACTGGCTGACAGAGATTTACGATCAGGAGATCGCGGAAGCACACCGCAGCGCCGCAATCCATCTGCATGACCTGTCCATGCTGACCGGTTACTGTGCAGGCTGGAGCTTGAAGCAGCTGATCCAGGAAGGTCTGGGCGGTGTTCCCGGAAAGATCACCTCGTCCCCCGCGAGCCATCTTTCCACACTTTGCAACCAGATGGTCAACTTCCTCGGTATCATGCAGAATGAATGGGCCGGCGCTCAGGCATTCTCTTCCTTTGATACCTATCTGGCACCGTTCGTCAAAGTGGACAACCTGACCCAGAAGGAAGTCAAGCAGTGCGTACAGTCATTCATCTATGGCGTGAATACTCCGAGCCGCTGGGGCACACAGGCGCCGTTCTCCAACATCACTCTGGACTGGACTGTCCCGAAGGATCTTGAGAACCTGCCCGCAATCGTCGGAGGCAAAGAGATGGATTTCACCTATGGCGACTGCAAGAAAGAAATGGATATGGTCAACAAAGCGTTCATCGAAGTCATGATTGAGGGCGATGCGAACGGCCGTGGATTCCAGTATCCGATCCCGACTTACTCCATCACGCGTGATTTTGACTGGAGCGAGACCGAAAACAACAAGCTCCTCTTTGAGATGACTGCCAAATACGGCACGCCGTATTTCTCGAACTACATCAACTCCGATATGGAGCCGAGCGATGTCCGTTCGATGTGCTGCCGTCTGCGTCTGGACCTTCGCGAACTTCGCAAAAAGTCCGGCGGTTTCTTCGGCTCCGGCGAATCGACCGGTTCTGTCGGTGTCGTGACCATCAACATGCCGCGTATCGCATACCTTGCGAAAGATGAGCAGGACTTCTATGCACGCCTTGACAAACTGATGGATATCGCGGCACGCAGCCTGAAAACGAAGCGCACGGTTATCACGAAGCTTCTCGATGCGGGACTGTATCCGTACACCAAGCGCTATCTTGGAACGTTCGCAAACCACTTTTCCACGATCGGTCTTATCGGCATGAACGAAGTCGGCTTGAACGCAAACTGGCTCCGCAAGGATCTGACCCATCCTGAGACGCAGAAATTCAGCCGTGAAGTACTGAATCATATGCGTGAGCGTCTGTCTGACTATCAGGAGAAGTACGGCGATCTGTACAATCTTGAGGCAACTCCGGCAGAGTCCACGACTTACCGTTTCGCAAAGCATGACAAGGCAAAGTATCCGGATATCATCACTGCGAATATGAACGGAACGCCGTATTATACCAACTCATCTCACCTGCCCGTCGGATATACAGAAGATATCTTCTCCGCTCTCGACATTCAGGACGATCTGCAGACGCTTTATACTTCCGGAACCGTATTCCATGCGTTCCTCGGAGAAAAGCTGCCTGACTGGAGAGCAGCGGCCAATCTGGTCCGGAAGATCGCTGAGAACTACAAACTTCCGTACTATACCATGTCTCCGACATATTCGGTCTGCAAAGATCACGGATACATTACCGGTGAACACTATACCTGCCCGATCTGCGGAAACAAGACAGAAGTTTACAGCCGTATCACAGGTTATTACCGCCCGGTTCAGAACTGGAACGACGGAAAAGCACAGGAGTTCAAAGATCGTAAAGTCTACAACATCGGACGTTCAACGCTCCGCCATGTCGGTCCCAATCCGGCACCTCAGGATGAGGAAGCCCTGAACGCTGCGGTGAATGCAGCGGTGGAAGCAGCTGAAGAAGCGGTATGCGAAGCACCGGAACAAAACAGCAGCATCTTCCTTTTCAAGACGCCGACCTGCCCGAACTGCAAACTGGCAACAGCGCTTCTGGAGAAAGCAGGAGTATCCTTTACCGCATTGAACGCGAATGAGGAAAAGGAACTGGTTGAAAAATTCGGAATCAAACAGGCGCCGACCCTTGTTCTCGTAAACGGCGAGTCGTTTGAGAAATTCCGCGGTGTCAGCGACATCAAGGGCTGGCTCATGCACAAGGGCGCATAAGCATCAGGTTGAAAAGACCCAGAAGGGCATCGGAAAACGGTGCCCTTTTTTACGAAAGAGAGGGAATGTTTTATGTATGATATGATCGTAGTCGGCGGCGGCCCCGCCGGCATGACAGCGGCACTATACGGGCTTCGCAACGGAAAGAGCGTTCTGGTGATTGAAAAAGCCGGCTTTGGCGGGCAGATCACGCACTCTCCGAAGGTGGAGAACTATCCCGGCACGCTGACTATGAGCGGTAATGAATTTGCGGACCGTTTTTTGGAGCAGATCCTGGCGCAGGGCGCGGAAGTCGAACTGGAGCAGGTCGTATCTGTCGCGTGCGAAGGGGAGATCAAAGTTGTTACGACTGAGGAAGGCGGCAGGTATGAGTCTTTGACCGTTGTCATTGCAACAGGCGTGAAGCACAGGATGCTCGGCCTGGAAGGGGAAGAGGAACTGGTCGGAGAAGGGATCTCCTTCTGCGCGGTATGTGACGGAGATTTCTATTCCGGACGTACGGTTTGTGTCGCGGGAGGAGGAAATTCCGCACTGCAGGAAGCGATCCTTCTTGCAGAAAAATGCAGCAGAGTCATCATTTTGCAGGATCTTCCCATGCTGACAGGCGAGGAACGTCTTCAGCAGGTACTCCGTTCCCGGGAGAACGTAACGATACTTACAAATCAGAAGATCATAGGTTTGTTAAAAGACGGGGATGCGCTTTGCGGCGTAGAAACAGAAGATCGACAGAGTGGAGAAAAGCGTACCGTCGAATGTGATGGGCTGTTTGTTGCAATCGGTCTGATTCCTGAAAATGAGCCTTTCAAAGATCTTGCGGATCTGAATCGCTACGGCTATTTCGATGTGGACGAGCAGTGTGTGACAAAAACTCCCGGTATCTATGTGGCGGGCGACTGCAGATCCAAATATGTGCGCCAGCTGACGACTGCGGTTGCAGACGGAGCAACGGCGGCACTGGCAGCATGCCGGTATATCAACGAACGAAAGTAAGCGGAAAAAACATTTGCTACGGCGTCTGCTCTTTGGCAGGCGCTTTTCACAATGCAGACATATCATCAGGAGGAGATCATGCGGCAGGTCAGTTATCTTATCAAACCCGCATCAAGTCTGTGCAATTTAAGATGCAGATATTGCTTTTATGAGGATGAGGCAAACAACCGCAACCAGAAGAGCATGGGTATCATGACAGAGCAGACAATGAAACTTCTGATTGCTGACGCGTTTTCCAAAGTTTCCCGTAAAGGGGAAGTGCTGTTCACTTTCCAGGGAGGAGAGCCGACGGTTGCGGGAATCGAGTATTTCAGGTCGTTTGCAGAGGAAGCGCGCAGAAGCTGCCCTGAAGGCGTCAGAATCCGTTTTTCCATCCAGACAAACGGGACCCTTATCAATCAGGAATGGGCGGACTTTTTCTTCAGAGAGCGTTTTTTAGTAGGGATATCACTGGATGGAGAGAAAGATCTTCATGACGGAAACCGGATCGATCCTATGGAAAAAGGAACCTGGTCAAAAGTGGAGAAAAATGCGAAGATGCTTCTGGAAAAGGGTGTCGCGGTGAACGCATTGTGCGTTGTCACAAAAGCATGTGCCAGACGTCCGAAAACAGTATATGAATCCCTGAAGAAAATTGGATTTCGATATTTGCAGTTCATTGCGTGCCTGGATCCAATCGGAGAAAAAAGAGGTTCTATGCCTTGGTCACTCACACCGGAAGCGTATGGAAAATTTCTCTGCAATCTGTTTGAATTATGGTATGCAGACTGGGAAAAGGGAAATTATCACAGTATTCGTCTGTTTGATGATTATATTCATCTCTTGCTGCAGGACGGAGCGAGTACGTGCGCGACCTGCGGAAGCTGTGGAGAGTATACTGTTGTTGAAGGCGACGGAAGCCTGTATCCGTGTGACTTTTTCTGCTTTGACCAATGGAGAATCGGAAAGCTTGGAGAGCCGGATGACAAGCAGGAGGAATCAAGACAGCGTTTCTTAACGTTCGGCTCTGTAAAACCGGAGGAGTGTCTGACCTGCCGTTACAGACCCATCTGCAACGGAGGATGCAAGAATGATTGGTACCGGGATGAGCAGAACGCTTTTCACAATTATTTCTGCTCTTCCTTTAAGGCACTGTTCGAATACGCGCTGCCGCGTATGATGACGATTGCACGCGCGGAGTCTGTTCAGAGAAAGAGATAGACACCAGATATTAGCACTCTCGTGAAAAGAGTGCTAATTTTCACAATTGCATTACAATCGCAACAAACTTCTGCCAAAATCATGCTGTATGATAAAGACGTCAAAAGGAAAGGGGAGTCCGGAGAGATCCGGGGGCCTCTGGAAAATAGAAGATTCTTTGACAGGAGGTAAACAACTATGTATGAACTGAAACCTTTTCGTAAGAACGAACTAAGGAATGCGATGTATTACAATCCCTTCCAGGATATGGAGGAGATGGAGCGCAGGTTCTTCCGTGATCCGTTTGCCCTGTTTGACAGCAATGAACTGACAATGTTCAAAACCGATATTTCCGATCAGGGTGAAGCGTATCTGCTGGAAGCCGATTTGCCCGGATTTGACAAGAAGGATATCAAACTGGATCTGAACGGCGATACACTGACCATCAGTGCAGAACGTCATTCGGAGAGTGAAGACAAGGATAAGAAACATAAGTATCTGCGTGTAGAGCGTTCATACGGTGCCTACAGCCGTTCCTTCGATGTATCTCTGATCGATACGGCAAATATCAAGGCAAAGTATGAGGACGGCGTTTTGAAGCTCACATTGCCGAAGAAAGCAAAGGTTGAGCCGGAAAAGAAGACATTGTCCATCGAATAACATTTTCAGCGATCAGCGGCGGAGTCATCCGCCGCTGATTTCGTTTTGGAGGAAAACAGAGAATCTGTTTCCAATCAAAGAATCTCGTGTTATACTGACAGCATAGAAAAACGGAGGGATTCCATGCTGTATTTCAATGGATTGGTTCTGACACCTGTGGGATATATCAAAGGCGGATTTCGGGTAGAGAACGGGTGCTTCTCAGAAATACTGCCGGGATGCATATCCGGAGACGGAATGGATCTGCATGGAACTAAAGTGATTCCCGGCCTAGTAGACATCCATACACACGGTTGTATTGGGGAGGATTTCTCAGACGGCACGGATGACGGATTAATAAAGATGGCGCATTATTATGCTCAAAGAGGAGTCACAACGTTTTTACCGACTTCCATGTCGCTGCCGTATGAAACGCTCCGGCATGCCTTTCAAAAAGCAGCGGAATTGATGGAAAACCGTCCGGAGCAATCCGCCCGTATCGGCGGGATCCACATGGAAGGACCGTTTTTTTCAGAAGCGCGGAAAGGCGCCCAAAAGAGCGAATACTTGAAAGCACCGGATAAGAACGCTTTTTTCAATCTGAATGAAGCATGCGGAGACGTTATCCGGATTGTCGATATTGCACCGGAACTTACGGACGCATTTCCGTTTATCGAAGAGGTCAGCAGAACTTGTATCGTTTCTGTAGGACATACCGACGCATCCTATGAACAGGCTGCACAAGCTTTCATAAAAGGATCGAGGCATGTGACGCATTTATTCAACGCTATGCCCCCTATGCTTCATCGGGAACCGGGAGTGATCGGAGCAGCTTCGGAAAGGGGAGATGTGACAGCGGAACTGATCTGTGACGGAATGCATGTGCATCCTTCTATCATCCTGGCAGCATTCAAGCTGTTCCCAGACAAAATCTGTCTGATTTCAGATTCGGTCCGCTGCTGCGGGATGCCGGACGGGCTTTATGAACTTGGAGGACAAAGGATTCAAAAAGAGAAAGGGGTTGCAAGACTGGAGAATGGAACCCTTGCGGGTGCGGCATCCGATCTTTATCAGGATCTTCTGAATGCAATCCGGTTCGGAATTCCGGAGGAGGAAGCTGTTCGGTCTGCAACGATCATTCCGGCCCGGGTAATCGGTCTTGACAAGTCGATCGGATCAATCGAGGCAGGAAAATATGCGGACTTTGCTGTATGCAGCAACGATCTGGCTCTTTTGCAGGTTTATATCGGCGGTGTCCGTATCGGAAACTGAAAGACAGCAAAAAAAGGGACTGCGCGCAGTCCCTTTTTTTCAGTTGATAGATCATCCGAGCTTTTTGGTTTTCTCAAAGGCGGCAACTATGGCATCCATAGCTGCGGCACGGAACGCATGGCTTTCCAGAACTGCAATTCCTTCGATCGTGCTTCCACCCGGAGAGCAGACCGCATCTTTAAGCGCTCCGGGATGCCTGCCTGTTTGAAGCACCATTTCAGCACTTCCTGCAACAGCCTGCGCTGCCCATTCAATCGCTTCTTTGCGGGGAATCCCGGTTCTGACAGCTCCGTCGGCAAGCGCTTCGATGAAAAGGTATGTAAAAGCCGGCGTACAGCCCCCAATGGTCATAGCTGCATCCGCATGGGATTCATCACTGACGAAGACCGTTCCGCAGCAGGAGAGAAGGTCGGAAAGCATGCTGACAGCTTCCGGCTTGACATCACCTATGGGAGCCAGCAGAACCAGCCCCTTACCGATTTCACACGGGGTATTCGGCATAATCCGGATAATCGGATTTTCCCTGCCCAGCGCTTTGCGCATGGTGTCTCCGCTTACGCCGGCAGCCATAGACACGATCAGCGTGTCTTCCCGCAGAACAGGAGCAATTTCTTTCAGGACATCGGAAACACTGTAAGGTTTCACACCGAGAAAAACGACATCCGCGTTCCAGGCGCAATCCGTATTGGTTTCGCATGCGTTGGCACCGTATTCCGAGGCGAGCAGAACAGTTTTTTCAAAAGAACGGTTGGAAAGAAAACAGCAGTCAGAAACAACTTTCTGAATGACTGCCCGGAAAATGGCACCGCCCATATTCCCCGTACCGATAAAAGCCAGTTTCATAGGAACCTCCAAACAATAGAATTGAGAAAAGAAAAGGAAAAGTCAGAACAGGGAAAGAAGATCATATCAGTCGTCAAAATGCTCGTTTGCCTGGAAGACCGAACAGATCACAGGATGTTTTCCGAATACAGTCAATTTATCTTCCGGCTGGAATACAGTGTCTGCGGTCGGAGGCTCTGCTTTCTGCTTGTTGCGCTCGATCAGCATGACCAGTAAATTGTGATCCGCTTTCAAACGCGTTTCGGAAAGCTTTTTTCCGACAAGTGACTCCGGTACGACATGAAGAGTTACCTGCGTAATAGAGTCTTCACCGATATAATCAAGGAGAAGAGCGGTGTTGACTGCGTCATGATGGACGATCCGGCCTGCAATCTTTTCAATGGTACGATCGCCCCAGGAGCGGATTACGGGAACACGCATGAACACAAGGATAACTGCCAAAGCGAAAAGAGGGATCAGAATACTGAAATAATTAGACAGTTCCGTCAGATTGAAGGAAAAGAATACGTTGACAAAAGCAGAAAGAATCGTGATGTTGAAGACATATCCGAACAACATTGTGATCCGTGCCAGATTGCGGCGGGATTTGGTAGAAAGAAGCATCTCGCTTTCACGCGTGGTGAAACCGCAGCCGGTCAAAAGAGAGATGACCTGAAATCTGGCTTTTTCATCCGGAAGACCTGTAAATCGAAACAGCATGGCAAATAGACCGGTTATGACCCAATAGATCAGAATGACCACTGAAAAAAGCGTGAATGCCAGATAGATATTCATCGAAAAACCTCCGATTAAGAGATTGATAACAGTATATCATAGAAAGAAACGGAGCGCAAACAGTATCAACGGAAGGAAAAAGCCATGTTGTCAAGAATAAAAAAACCCGCAAAAGCGGGACAAAAACAAGAGCATGAATTCATGCTCGATCAGTCATTTGTTTAATAGCGCAGTTCAGCGATCAGGTCTTCGTAAGGGACTCTCTTGTCTTCAGGTTCAGGCTGTTCCTGAGGCTTTTTTTCGGTTTGGGTCTCTTCCATTGCGATTTCGCCTCCCTTTTTTTCTGTCATCTGTATTATACTCTTTTTAAAAAACAGCTTCAATAAGTGCACTTCAGAGTTAACAGAAACATCATAAATGATCTGAAAAACGATTATAGATGATAATATAATCGATATAACGCAATTTCCGAGGAAACACCAGAGAATGACTGCTTCCCGAAGGAATCACTTGCCGTAGGAAAAACGGTATGCTACAATAATGCATGATGAAGCAAATCATCTATCCGGAAACAGGAGGAATCCTATGGAGACTCGTCCCAAACAGATCCATACAATCGTTATTACGGGGGGTCCGTGTGCAGGAAAAACAACTGCTATGAGCTGGCTGCAGAATGCGTTGACAGACAGCGGATATGCCGTTATGTTTATTCCGGAAACATGCACGGATCTGAACAACAGTGGGGTGACAGCCCGTGCGTCAAAAACCAATTTTGATTTTCAGAGAGTACAGGTACGCTATCAGCTGCTGAGAGAAGATATTTATCATCAGGCGGCGCTTGCGAGTGCTTCGGATGAAGTCGTTGTTGTTTGTGACCGCGGTTCCATGGATGACAAACCGTACATGACGGAAGAAGAATTTGCCCGTATCCTGAAGGAGCTGGGACAGAACGAAGTCGCTTTCCGGGATAAGTACGACGCAGTCTTTCATATGGTGACCGCTGCAAAAGGCGCGGAAGCTTTTTATACGACAGACAATAATACCGCCCGTGTGGAAACACTGGAAGAGGCTATAGAACTGGATGAAAAAACACTTGCTGCCTGGGCAGGGCATCCTCACTTGAGGATTATTGATAACTCAACAGACTTCAATGGAAAACTGGTAAGGCTTTTGCGGGAAGTCATGAGATCGCTCGGAAAGCCGGAACCATTCGAACATGCGCGCCGGTTCCTGATCCGATACCCGGATCGTTCCTGGCTGGAAAACAATCCGTCCTGCCGCCGAGTCGAAATCATCCAGACATATCTGACCGATGTGCAGGGAGAGAAACGAAGGATCTGCATGCGGGGGAGCGATGGAAGTTATATCTACTATCAGACGTCGCACTGCACCGGAACAGACGGCAGCAGAATCGAAACAGAAAAACGTCTTTCGCTGGATGATTATCAGCGTTTGATGATGGAAGCCGATCCTGCCTGCAGACCAATCCGGAAAACACGTTACTGCCTTGTGGACGATACACATGCTTTTGAAGTGGATTTATATCCCAACTGGCAGGATCAGGCGATGCTGCAGATCGAATTGGATGATCCGAAGGCTGAGGTAAAGATTCCGGATCAGTTTGAAGTCATCAGGGAAGTTACGGATGATCCGGATTATCAGAATTACGCGCTTGCGAGAATCCACATGTAAAAAGAACCATGACAGAAACAACCCGTTTGGAATCAAACGGGTTGTATGTTTTTGAAATCGGAAGCAAAAATGATTCGGAAACCGGCAGGACGCCTATGACAGTTCGGACCGGATATCGATGATGACATATTCGGAGAAAGTGCCGGTCTTAAATGGTATCGCCCATCCGGAAATGCCGGAGGTAATGATGAATGTGGTGTCCGACCGGTGGGACATTCCGTAGAGAGCATCGTTTGCATGCATCCAAAGCCCGATCAGCCCGGCAGGGAAGATGTGCCCTCCGTGGGTATGACCTGAAAGAACCAGATCGGCTCCGGCATTCGCTTCGGCAGCATAATCATTCGGCTGGTGATCCAATACGATCGTATATCTGCTGGAATCATGATTCAGTAATTCCTCCGCCGGGAGACGGCTTGGGTAGGAACGGTCTTTCCTGCCGGCAAGCAGGTAGTTCTCACCAAGAGGAACAAGCTCATCTTCCAAAATGGTAATACCGTTATCCGTCAGGGCTTTCCTTAGCTCCGTGGCAGTAAAATCCCGCTGCCGGAAATATCCGCTGTCGTGATTACCGAATGTAAAATAAGTTCCGTAGGTTGTTTTCAGATTGCCCAGCGTCCGGCAGGCATCCAGCATATCTGCTCTGGTGGAATCATCATCCACAAAATCACCGACGACAACAATGAGATCAGGTTGCGTTTTTTGAATCTTATCCATCTCTTTCTGGAAACGATATCCGTCTAATGTAATTCCCAGATGAGAATCTGCAATCAGAGCGATTCGAAGAGGCGCGACATCTTTTCCGGTTGAAACGGAATAATCTGTTTCCCGGACCTGATGGGCATTGACCCAGCCGATTCCCAGATAAACTGCGGTCAGCAGCAGGGCGCAGATACCGGCAATATACTTCCGGGAACTTGTCTTACGGATCAAATGGATCAGGGCGGAAATGAGGTCGCAGATCAGCCAAAACAGAGCCAGATGCAAGACGACAATCACAACGGAATAGACATTGATGATAGCGAACAAAAACAAAAGGCAAACCATCGAAACGGCAAGAAGCCACGACAGGAATTTGTTTTTTTCTGCCAACCTTGTCATAAATGCGAAACGCCGTACGCGCGTGATTAAATAATAAAGCGCTCCGAGTCCCAATGCAGCAGCGAATAATAGAAGCACAATCCAGAGCAACATCCGTTATTGACCTTTCCTAAGATGACTGACAAATAATATATTATTATACATGATTCCGGAAGGGTTGTCTTTTATTTTTTTACCTGTAAAAAAGATAAAGTGTCCGCAGCAATCACTGCGAACACTTGAAAAGCAAATCATCAATGATCCGTCATTATCACTGAAAATCGAGATCCATTGCAATCTGCAATGTGTATTCCGGATATTCGCGGTGAACTTTCTCATAGATGTTCTGATAAAGCTGCTTTCGGCTCTCAGCGTCAAAACTGACGACCACGTCGAAACGGATTGTTTTTTCCACCTGATCCAGATAGAAACCATGCATTTCCAGAACATACGGTTCCGCTTTAACGATCTGTGCAACTTTATCTCTGACAGCAATTGCGTTTGTATCCTTTGTATTATAAGAGTATACGCCGATAGCAGTCAGAATCACATCATGTTTCTGAAGGACGTCAACGGTTACTTTCCGGATCAGTTTATCCAGATCATCAGCAGACAGGGTATCCGGAACTTCAATATGGACAGAACCATTGTAGGACTCCGGACCGTAATTATGCAGCACCAGATCATATGCGCCGCTGATCTGCGGGTAACTGTTGATAGTTGCCTTAATATCCCTTGCAAGCTGTTCGTCTGCACGCTCGCCGAGAATCTTGGAAAGTGTTTCGCGAAGCATTTCAATCCCTGATTTGATAATCACGGCGGCAATCACTGCACCCAGCCACGCTTCCAGAGAAATATGGAAAATCAGATAGATCCCTGCTGCAACCAGTGTGGAAGCGGAGATGATTGCGTCCATAGTGGCATCTTTTCCTGAATTGACCAGAGAATCGGAATTGACTTTTTCTCCGGTCTTTCTTACATAGAATCCCAGAATGATTTTAATCAACACAGCAACAGCAACAATGACCAGTGCCACAGCACTGTAATCCGGCGTGTCTGGATGAATGATTTTCTTTACGGATTCCACAAAGGCAGTGACTCCCGCATACAGAACCAGAAGAGAGATAACCATCGCGCTCAGGTATTCAATCCTGCCGTAACCGAAGGGATGCTTTTTGTCAGGTTCTTTTCCGGCTAGTTTGGTACCGACGATGGTAATGACTGAACTGGCTGCATCGGACAGATTGTTCACCGCATCCATTACAATGGCGATGGAGTTGGACGTAAAACCGATTATTGCTTTAAAAGCTGCAAGGAAAACATTGGCGAGAATTCCAATGACGCTTGTTCGAACAATAACCCTGTCACGACTTACCTGTTCACTCATTGATCATTTCTCCAATTCTGCAGCAACCGCTGCGCGGACTTCATTCATATCCACGGTGGGCTCAAATCTTGCGATAACCTTACCTTCACGGTTCACAAGGAATTTTGTAAAGTTCCATTTGATATAAGCTTTTTCCCCGAAGGCTTTGTTGTTCATGTTCGAGAATTTTTCCAGAGCAACATTCTTCAGACCTTTGCCAAAGCCGACAAACGGTTTTTCTGTCGCCAGGAATGCGAACAAAGGATCGGCTTCTTCACCGTTGACATTGATCTTTGCAAACTGCGGGAATTCTGTTCCGAATTTAAGTGTGCAGAACTGATGAATCTCATCTTCTGTCCCGGGAGCCTGATTGGCAAACTGATTGCAGGGAAAATCCAGGATTTCCAGCCCCTGATCTTTCAAATCACGGTACATTTTTTCCAAAGGATCGTAATGCGGCGTAAATCCGCAACCGGTCGCTGTGTTGACGATCAACAGGACTTTTCCCTGATAATCAGCCAGGCTCACAGAATTTCCTTTTCTGTCTTTCACGGTAAAATCGTAGACGGTTTTCATTTTCATTTCTTCCTTTCTGTTCTTTTATTCTTTGTTCTTTTGATTCGCCAGAAGTTCATACAGCAAATCATACAGCGTTTGTGCTTTTTCAGACGGCAGATCGATACAGCTTGAGACTTCTTTAGGTATCTCTTTTGCTTTTTCCTGAACTGCTTTCCCTTCTTTCGTCAGGGTAACCAGTACCACACGGTCATCTTTTTGGCTTCTTTTGCGTTCGATATATCCGGCTTGCTGCATCTTCTTCAGCAAGGGGGACAGTGTTCCGTTATCAAGCATCAGCTTGTCACAGATTTCTCCGACCGTGATCCCGTCCTTTTCCCACAGGACAAGAAGAACAATGTACTGCGTATAAGTAAGACCCAAAGGCTTCAGATACGGAGTATAGAGATTAACAACGCTTCTGGACGCAGCATAAAGCGGGAAACAAAGCTGATTAGTCAGTTTCAACGCTTCATGATAATCATATTCCATACAGCATTCTCCTTATAATATTTGATACAAATATATTTTATCAAATATAATTAATGATGTCAACAGAAAACTTCTCACAAAAGCGGATCAATATCAGGATTCTTTCAGCAAATCGGTCAGAACTTTCCCGACATCGCCATCCAGACAGATAGAACGGTCTTTGATTGCAGAAGGGCAGACCGCATCACTGTAGTTGATGCAGGCATAGACGGAATCCGGCTCTCTGGCTGTCATGCCCCAGAACGGGTATTTGATAATACCGGGAGTATTATAGCCGACTCCAAGTTCCAAGTATAAGATTTTGCCAGTATGCCTGCGAAGAAAATCGGAATACCGTTCTGCGGCTTTATGCCAGCCGTCATCTTCCACAAACCGGTCATCCGAACGAAGATTCATCGTAAGCGGCTTGCCGCAGACAGGGCAGACGGGCAACAGATCGGACGGTACAGTCATGGCCGGAGCAAACCCTTCCGGAACAGACAAGCGGTTGTCAGACTCAATGACCCATCCCTGAGAGAGAACCATTGCCCGTATGGAATCTTCATTCTCATACGTTTTCTGATGGCATGGGACGCTGCACTGGAACAGCCCGTAATCACCCTGTGTATAGAACAGTCGCTTTTTATCAAAGCCTGCTTTCTGGAAACAATGGTCCACATTGGTCGTAATAACAAAGTAATCCTTATCTCTGACCAGCAACAAAAGATCCTTATAGACCGGCTTGGGAGCGTCCATATAGCGGTTGACCCAGATATAGCGGCTCCAGTACGCCCAGAACGCATTTTGAGTCTGGTATGGATAAAAGCCGCCGGAATACATATCCGAAAAGCCGTAACGATTTCCAAAGTCTGAAAAGTATTGGCTGAAACGCTTTCCGCTGTAAACAAAACCGGCCGAAGTGGAAAGACCGGCTCCGGCTCCGATTACAACCGCGTCCGATTCTGAAAGCGACTGTTTCAGCTTTTGCAGGTTATCGGAGTAAGTTCCTGTAGATTTCGTAATCTCGATCCTTGAAGACATTGAAAATCACCTCGATTTGACTTTGGTTTGCTGATTGATATTCGCGCACGGTTTGCACAGCGATTTCAGCAGCTCGCTGCTGGGGAAAACCGAAAACACCGGTGGAAATACAGCAGAATGCTAAACTCCTGACGCTGTTTTCTTCTGCGATTTTAAGACAGGATCTGTAGCATGAAGCAAGCTGTTCTTCGTGATGCCCGGTCAGTTTGCCCTGAACGATCGGACCGACGGTATGAATCACATATTTACATGGCAAATTGTATCCGGGTGTGATTTTTGCCTGACCGGTTGGTTCTTCATATCCCTGTGCGTCTATGATTTCAGCACAGGCATTTCGGAGTTGAACGCCTGCATATGTATGGATACAGTTGTCAATACAGCCGTGGCAGGGCTGATAGCATCCGGTCATGCCCGAATTGGCGGCATTCACGATCGCATCACAGGCGAGGGTAGTGATGTCTCCCTGCCAGAGATAGATCCCGGGCTTGACAGGGGTCAGATCGCGCAGATCGGTGACGCCTTTTTCATTTGCCGCTTCCTTGAGGTACTCGTCCTGAATGGAAAGAAAATCGATACTGACAGCTCCCGGAAGACGTATATTGAAAAGACTCCGCAGAAGCCTTTTCTGATCGCTTTCATCCGTTGGAATTCTCATACCACGGTATCTTGGCTGTTCATCCAGTAAGGCGCGAATTAAATATTGCCGCTTTTCCACATGGTCCATAGGTGGGTTTCCTCCAATTCCGGTATCATTCCCTAAAGCCTTTTTTTCCGTTTTCAGCAGATTCTTGCTCAAAAGGATAGATCAGATTCATCTGCCTCCGGCATTCATCCATGATCTTCATGACATCCAGTGTCGCTTTGTGCGGAACGAACTTGCTTTCTGTCTGACCGTTTCTTATTTCTTCGGAAGCCCGGTCAAATTCGTTTGTCATGCTGCCATCTCCGAGAAATACTTCTTTTTTGCCGTGCCTGCGATGAAGAACTGCCTTGTTTGTGCTGTGAAAGAAAGGAATGCATGTTCTCGCATCTGTTCCGATGATTTTCAGCTTTTCCAGCCCTTTATAGTCGACAACAGACGCAGAAGCGATAAATGTCTTTCCATTCTGGAACGTCAAAGCAACGTCCTCGTATAGATCGATACCATTTTTCAGTACACCGCAGCATTTGATTTCAACCGGCATTCCGAATAAACGATACAGATAAGTAATCGGATAAACACCCACATCCAGCAGAGCACCCCCTGCACGGTTGGGATCGGTGACACGCGGGGCATATCCTTGACTGTTAAAGTGATAATGGGCAATCACCGTGCGGATCTCGCCAAACTCACCGTCCGACAGCCATTGACTGACTTTGTTGGCAACAGGAGAAAACCAGGTCCACATCGCTTCAGCCAGGTAAACCCCTTTTTCCTCCGCAAGGCGGATCAACTCTTCTGCATGTAAGGCATCAGTAGTGAAAGATTTTTCGCAAAGTACCGGTTTTCCAAGCTCCAGCGCAAGCTTCACATATTCGTAGTGACTGTTGTGCGGCGTTACCACATATACACCGTCAACATCATCAGATGAGATGGCTTCTGAAGCAGTGCGGAATGCTTTGGCAGAATACAGTTTTGCAAAACTTTCGGCCTTTTCAAA
>JAEEGL010974381.1_pt1 | contig 20120 bp, 14 predicted proteins | sample 9134231 | NCBI WGS metagenome assembly JAEEGL01 (sample SAMN16246548, study PRJNA631951) | gut metagenome | biome: gut microbiome; feature: rumen; material: fiber-attached | host: Bos | place: Iran: Karaj | collected 2018-10
TAGTATGAGTACATACGTTGGAACACGTGAAGCCATAGAATATGCGATTACGAGTATATATTCCTTCGGCATAAACAGATGTATTTATGATCAGATAAGTAAATACGGTGCATCAACAGAAAAGATAAACAAATATTTCGATGAAGCTGATACTGAGTCGAAAGCATTGATTGAAAAGCTGGCATTTATGAAGAGGAATATAGTTTCTATTGACTATGAAATGAATCCTGTAGTGACAGCGAAGATAAAAGAGCTGGATTTAGAGATTATGAAAGAATGCGATAAGCGTTTTGGGAAAACCTTATGAAATATAGAGAAGTTGCATATTTTGAAAATATCAAAGACATTTGTGTTTCATATCTTTATAAGAATTATGACCTATGTTACCTAAAAGCTATGCATACAAAGAATGCAAATGATGGTGCAGATACGATCATAGTCGGTTCTTCTCATGCGATGAATGGAATTATTGAAAGCAATCTGAGAAATATGGGAGATGTCATACAATTCAGTACGTCATCTCAAGATTTCTTTTATGACTACCAGCATGTAAAACTAGCTATCCAGCAAAGAAAAAAGAAGATTAAATGCTGCATTATAAATTTTGGATATTATATGCTGTATCAGGATCTTTCAAAGAGCAAACTACTAGAGCCGATTGTTACAAGAATTTACATGAATCTCTTTGGGGAAAACTGCTCTCATAATCTCAAAAATGCACAAAGATGTGAACCTTTCTCACTTTTAAACTTTGCCAAGGAAATGTATCCGGAAAACGCAATAAGAGAATTGTGCGAATTTTGGTGTGAGAAAGCAATGCTAGAACAAGCTACTTATTACGGAGAGCTGATGTCCAGAGAGCAAACCAATATGTTAGGTGTACAGAAGGTGATATGGGATCAGATGACTCCGTTGGAGAAAAAGGAGTATGCAACGCAAAGAACCATAGACGGTCACAATAAGCTTATCAAATATACTGAAAGTCGTAATGAAAATGTAACAATATTGAATGATATGGTTAGACTTCTAAACGATAACGGGATACGAATTGTTTTTTGTGTGATGCCCTATACGAAATATTATAACGATTTGATAGACAAAAGATATAAGGCTGAAATCTTTAATGTATTAGATGCTATGAAATATCCCGTGGAGTTTTTTGATCTCAATGAATATTCGGATGATTTTGATGATAATGATTTCATGGATTCAGATCATTTGAATTTTAAAGGCGCAAATAAGGCTACGGCTTTATTGGATCAGCTTTTGGCTTTATAGGAGGTTATATGGAATTAGATCAGGAATCTGTTGCGTATTATTCTGCGAGAATTGAAGAGCTAATCAATGGAATCGACAGAGGTGATTTCAGCCGTGATGTAATTCCAGACAGTTACAAGTGGATGCATCTTATGGGATTGTTTTTACTTCGGGAAAACCTTGATGGTGGAGGAGACCTCTTTGAACAGCTTTATGATGTGGCTACTGCTGCAGCAATAAGAAGGTTGCAGTACAAATATAAAGGCGGCGATAAGATCAACATTATTTTTCAGAGCTATTCTGCTGCTCAATGGCCAGCAGAAGGAGTATACAGACTTTTTGAAGCGAATGATTCTTTTGATGTCAAAGTTCTAGTGACTCCGTTAGATGATAGAGATGAGAATAGCTGCATGGACAGCTACAAAAAGACCTTGGAGTGGTTTAAAAAAAGTGGCCACAAAGTACTTGAAGGAATAGATCCAAGGACTGGAAATATCAGAAGCTGGAAGGAATTTGGAGATTACCCAGATATAGTTTTTCAGTTGTCATCATGGTTCAGCAGTACACCGTCATCTTTGTGGTTTGCTGCTTTGCCGCTTCATTGCCTGTTGGCATATATTCCGTATGGTATTCAGTTTGCGGAGAATCAACAAGGCACTTTTGCACCTGAGGCTGTATTTAATAAAGAAATATTTAATCTTGTGTGGAGGATTTATTGCGATTCTGATTCTACTCTTTCCGGATATAGGAAATATCAATTATTGCAGGGGAAAAATGCAGTTTTTTCAGGATATGCTAAGATGGATTACTTTTATGAAGATGGAGAAATTACTGATGAGCAAATAAGAGAGCTTTGGAAAATTCCTGATAATAAGAATCCAAAGGAAGTGAAGCGTATCATTATTGCGCCTCATTACAGTGTCCTTCAGAAGGGCTGGCTGTTATTCTCTACATTTAGAGAAAATTTATGGTTTATGCTGTACTTGGCTAAGAAGTATAAGGATAAAGTCAGCTTCGTACTGAAGCCTCATCCTAATCTTCGTTATGCAGCGGTTGCAGGTAAAATGTTTAAAGACTATGAAAGCTATGATAAATACTTGGAGGCGTGGGACTCGCTTCCTAACGCCATGGTCGTTGAAGAGGCGTCATATCTGGAACTTTTCGCAACCTCAGATGCAATGATGACAGACAGTGTATCATTTCTTGGTGAATACCTGTATGTCAACAAACCTTTGCTTTTGCTTACAAGACCTGAGCAGAGCTTTCTGGAACTTGGCAGAAAGGTTACGGATTCTTATTACAAAGCTTCGGGCACAGACTATGAGAGAATCGAAGAATTCCTCCAAAATGTGGTTATTGAAGGATGCGATACTATGTCAGGGCAAAGAGAAGATGTCTTTGGAAAAGAGCTTGATTACGTAACATACAACGGATGCAAGGCCAGTGAGTTCATTTATGGGGATATAATGAAGATGTTGAATGCTGGATAGTGATGCGCTCAGTTCCATAGAGTGTTGATTCCGGTATTAAGCTCAAGCTTGTTCTGCATAAAATCGGTGTTTGAAGGATTTCCGGTATAGTAATCTATAGCATCCATTATACGCTCACTTACATGCCCTGAGTTTCCAAACACTTTGTTTTTCCATTCTGCAGGATTGATACCCTTAAGCTCGCCTTTTATAAATTTTTCGATGGTTTCGCGAAGTTCGACTTTTTTTATACGGTACACCCAATCTGTAGGGACAATAGCTTTTCTTGCAGGTACCATATCAGGAATTAGCCAGTCGGTTACAGCAACACTTGGGATTCCATAAAGAAGAGCTTCTGTCATTACGCTAGACTCATCGGATACAACAAGATCACATAATTGAACGGCTTTGAGGAACTCAGTGTCCGGATTAAGGTAATAAAGATTATCATATTTGCCCTCGTGCTGGGATCTCATGTTATCGATATTATCTATTATAAACTGAAATGCTTCGTTACTTCTAAAAGATTTCTTGTTCTGTTTGATTAAAAGATTCACCGGTAGAGATTGAAGAGCAAGGATAAAATCATCTTCTTTGTCATCATATTCCCATGACGGAGCATAAAGGATGGTTTTATCGTATTTCATTTCAATCTGTGGTTTGTCCAAAAGTGCGGAAGAGATACCATCACCGTACTTGTCATTTTTTAAAAATCCGAGAGTGAAGACACCATATCTCGGACGCGCACAGGATAGTATGGCGTTTTTCTTCCACAGATCACCCCAAAATTCTCCTGGGAGAATACCGAGGTCATAATTGTTCCAACTCTCAGTTTGCCAGTAGAGCGGCCAAACATCACACCCCTGAGTCATATCATGTAGGAGGATTACTGAGAAGTCAGAGTTTTCAGGGAAGTTCTTGTGTGAACAGTATACTCCGATCACTGCTTTCTCTGTAATATTATCTGTAGACTTGCAAATATATTCTCTTCGCTTTGCTTCTTCGATAAGTGGTGTAAGGAGATCAAGTTCACTTTGATTTTGGTAGAAGAAGGTAATCTCTTTTTTAAGAGTTTTGATCGTATAATATGAGTATCTGCTTTCCAGTTCGGATATCTGTTCACTTGTTATGCTGATTTCGCGCGACAAGAAGCACCTTAGATATTCAAAAAATGCAGGAGAATAGTCCCTGGCATCAGTTCTTACGGATAGGTGCTTATAAACATATGCGGTATCCAGGTAACGCAGTTTTGCATTTAATATTAAATAATGATATAGGGCTGTTGGTCTGATTGCATGAGCAATCCTGCCAACAGGGATTGAAGGAAGTACTTTTTTGGCATAAGCAGAAGAAACTACTGCACAGGAAATATCACCATATAGGCAGATGTCATTTAATATACAATCTTGAAGAAGAGAACGACCGCCTATTGTTTTACCCGGTAAATAAGCATGGTACTGGGAATACACATTAAGAATAATATTTCCATTGTCGTCATAGAATTGTCTGGGAGATATTACTAAATCTGTACCGGGGTTTGATATAAATTCAGAGATAGCGGCTGCAATCTTCCCTGATTCGTATACATGTTCTGGTTCAATAAAGCTTATATAATCGCTCTCAGAGCCTAATATAAAGGATATCAGATCAGGATAATCATCAGAGGAATCTATGCTTATGACTTCAAGATTCGCATAATTCTCCTGACTTATAAAATCATCCATTTCTTCGGCGGAATAACAAAGAAAGACTAACAGTACTGAAGGAGATTGGTTCGAAGTTATGGTATTGTCAAGCATAGATGCTCCTTTCTGATTATAATGGACCTTTTGAGGTTAAATCACAGATTTATTGTAACATTTTTGCGCGATATTCTGAAGAAAAACATACTGATTACCGAAAAACGTTATAGGTGTGAGGAAATATGAAAGAGTTAAAAAGTTTGAATTATCCAAATAGATATTTTGAAAATGAGGAGCGATGTGGCTTCCATATAACCGGTATGATGAAACGGCTTTGGGCTGTACAGATGGATATTTTGTCATGGATAGATGAGGTGTGTAATAAATATGGTATACATTACATCATGAATTATGGATCTATGCTGGGGGCAGTAAGACACAGCGGTTACATACCTTGGGATGATGATCTGGATATAGGAATGCTCAGAGGCGATTACGTTAGGTTCATGGACGCGGTTGCGATCGAACTCCCACCTTATTTATCTTTCAAGTCCCTTTTGCCTGGAGCTGTGGAACCTAAAGAGATGATTTTTAGTATAGGCAATGGAACCAGACTTGATACATCGCCTGAATTTCTTGAAAGATTTCACGGATGCCCTTATTCTACAGGCGTAGATATATTTGTATATGACAGAGTGCCGGAAGATTCTGATCAATTTGAATATCAAGATAGATTGATAAGGACTCTGGACAGAGTTTTGATGCTTCAGTGGGAAGTAGATGATAATAGTATCACCAGAAAGAGAATGCAAGAATATGAGGATATAAAAGGGGTGCTGAAAGATGAACTTGATTTTTCTTTTTCAGAGAAGGAAAATAAAACGCTTCAAATAATAAGGCTTCTTGATCTTGCGTGCAGCTTATGCGAAGATTGCGGTTCTAAACATGTGGAGTGTCGTGAATATGCGCTTTATAAGGGGAACAAGGATTTTAGGGAAGAGTATTTTACAGATACAATTCATATTTCCTTTGAAGGAATCATAGATGTTCCAGTACCGAGAGACTATGATACGGTATTGAGGAATCTGTATGGAGATTATAAGTCGCAGAAAAAGTTTACATCTAGCCATGATTACCCTATTTATCATAATCAGCGAGATGAACTTTATCGACAATATAATAGGCGAGGGTGGAAGATTCCGGAAACTTTTTTGGAATATGATAGAGATGGTAATTTGATATCTGATCCTGGTGATTTTGTGGAATAGATTGCAACATGCAGTGATGAGTATCCGATGATTTATACAGAGGAGATTATTGATGAAATTTAGCAATGAGTTTTTTGAACAAGAGGAACGAGATGGGTTCACAATTGTTCCTATGATGAAAAGAGCTTGGGCGGCAGAACTTGAAGTTCTGGACGTTGTAAATCAGGTATGTCTTCAGCATGATATCAAGTGGTACGCATGTTACGGAACTTTACTTGGGGCGGTCAGGCATAAGGGGTTTATTCCCTGGGATGATGATACTGATATATGTATGCTTAGAAAAGACTACATGAAATTCGTCAGTGTGGCATCGCAGACTTTACCTGAAGGATTTGTGACTCCAGGAATATACGGGGAAACTCCCAGACTATGGGAGATACATAAAGAACCGCAGGGGCGTGTGATGGCGGATGAAACCTTTTTTTCTCTTCCCAAATACATGAATTATTTTCATGCGTATCCCTATCCTCGAATAGGGATAGACATTTTTCCGCTGGATAATCTTCCACGTGATCCACAAGATCAGTTGGAACTTGTTAGGAAGATAAATGATCTTCAGTGGATTGCACAAAAATGGAGTGTTTTAAAAGAAAAAAACCAATTGGAGAGCAGACTGGAGCAGTATGAGATTGATATTGGAAGGGCCTTTGAAAAGGAGGATATGATAGTATCCGTGCATGAAATACTATGTGCATGTGATGAATATGCAAGTTCTGTGCCTGAAAGTGAATCAGATTATATTGCAGATATTTTATATATACCATATCCCAGGAATAGGGAGAATTTTGCGGGATTTCCAAAAATGAAAAGGGAGAGTTTTGGGGAAGGTATAGAATTGCCATTTGAAGAGTTCACAATGAGGGTGCCATGCGAACCGGATCCGGTACTAAGATATTGCTATGGGGATAATTATATGACTCCGGAAATGTTTACATCAAGTCATGATTATCCGTTCTACAAGACGCAGGAAGTAGAATTTGCAAGAATGTGGAAAGAAGCAGGAAATCAGAACTCTGTAGAAGAATTCTGCAAGAATTGGCAGAGAATTAATGACTTTGATTAGTCATAATTCAGTTGCTCTATTGTTTTGCCGGTGGTTCTGAACAATTCCATGATTCCGCAGGCGTCACCAAGATACTCATCGCTTATGATAATTGCGGGTGTGGGAGAAAGGATATCATCAAATATCCCAACACTATTATCGCGATAAAAGGATACAAGATCGTTAAAGTCATCGACAAGCTCTGGGCGTAGCATCGCTAACGCCTCGTTTATAGCGGGATATGGACGCCATATGTAAATAAAGTCATCCATGTTTTTGAGGTGTTCTTCAAATAGGCTTCTAAGCTTTATGATGACAAGATGCTCATAAGTAAGTATTCCCATAACTGAAGTACACAAGAGCTTTACCTTTTTGGGGAACCCGGTTTTGGGGTATAAAAAAGAGTCCCACTCCGCCGGGCAGTTTATACTATTGCGATTATATTTCTTTAGTATAGCGTTTCGAGGATGATCTTCATAGCTTATTCGTTGATTCCAATAATCATTAAGGTCAGGATTAGCACCGGCAAGGTAATGAAGATATAGAACTTTATGGTTTTTGGACTGTACAATGATATTATCTACGTTGCTATATATGGCCGGATAGATAAACAAAAACTTGATGCTGCTCAGATATGGTTCATTATCAAAAGGAATCTGTTCTGTGCACATATAAGGCACATAAACAAGCTGGTTGGTATAGTTTTTTAGTACGCTGGAATGAAAGGCAGGATGTACACAGAAACCGTTATTATTGGTATCCTGAATACTTTGAGTATATATAATATCCGGGTTGTTTGCTTTGAGACTATATGCGTTTACGTCTGTAATCTGAACATAATCAGGATAACCTGTAAGAGAGTATTGGACATCTGAAAGGTTACCTTCAAAATCTCTTTTGTAGGTAGGAAGCGGTAGTACAGTAACTTCATTTTCAGAATCGGATACAGCAGCATCCCATAATGTTTCAAGGCCATCCCACATATGAGGTGATAATGATAAAAAGACTATTTTTTTCATAATCAGAAAATATCTCCCATCTGTCCCAGTTTGCTGTTAAACAGAATTCGCTTATCCTGCGTCTTGTAAAAAGGATACATGTGCCATGCACCTCCGCGAACAGGCTTCATATAGTCTTCTCCATAAGTGGAACTAAGAACAGATTTGTATTCTCCAGGTACAGGAAGTTTCAACATTTCAAAGTCAAGATACTTAGTGTCGCTAAAATCGTGAGCATTTCGTCTTGTTTGTAGACCATCTACTACGCAACTTGGATAATATGCTACTTCTTTCGCTTCATCTTCGTAGGTCATCATTGCTATAGCATCTGACATCTTCCATAATGTTGTTCTAAGATGATTGTCACGCTTAATTTCTGTGTTAAGAATGCTTTCGAGCTGTGCCAGGTAGCTTTCTAGTTCGCCGTTTAATCTGTAGTAATCATAATTGAATGCAAGATCATATGCTGAAATATAAAGGTTGATTATTGTATTTAATAGAGCGGGATCTGATGGAACATAATCAAGAGGGAAAATATCTATGCCGGTTACGTATGGGAAATTATACTGCATTTTGGTGAGGATTGATTCCTGTTGGTTGTTTCCGTAGTCGAGGCATTGTCTGTTTGCAATAAAAATCTTGGGCTGATCATAGTCTTCTGAGTTATAGAAACTGAAGATTTTGTAATTATTTGGCAATTCTGCTTTCAATATTTCTGTGAAATTCATATAGTCTTTTCTTAGCATGCTCAAATCTGTGTCATCATCCCATGGGATAAAGCCATTATGACGAACAGCGCCAAGAAGTGTTCCATAGTCAGCCCAGATTGGGAGTTCGTGTTTTTGGGCAATGCTTATCACTATGTCTAGCATCTCGAGCTGAATAGCCCACGCTTTTTTCATGGTCTCAGAAACTGTAAATCCTAATCGCACTTCTTTTCTTAAAAACTCATCGGGAATTTTCAACATATAATCACCTAAAGCATTGAATATTATACTATCTATTATAACATGCAATATATGTTATTATGTATATAAAGAAATATTTTAATGATAACAAAAGATTGTTATCTGGAGTTTGAAACTATGGCTGGTCTTGCAGATTTGTCTTTTGAACTTGATTATTTCTGTGATGAAGTAAGAGAAGGCTTCTTTGTGTCGGAAACAATGAAGCATTATTGGGCTGCACAACTTAAAGTGCTTTCTGAAATAGATAAAATATGCAAAAGACATGGTTACAAATGGTTTGCTGACAGTGGAACGCTGCTTGGATGTGTGCGCCATAAAGGATATATCCCATGGGATGATGATCTCGATATTGCCATGCGCAGAGATGAGCTGATTTCTTTTCTGAAATATGCTCAAAATGAACTTCCGACAGGATATGTAATTCTTGATGCGAAAAAAAATGATGAATATGACTTGCCTTTTTATAGGATAACAAATAGCAATGCTATTAATGCTGGGGCTGAATTTCTATCCGAATTTTATGGATGCCCTTTTGTTGTTGGGGTTGATATTTTCCCCCTTGATAAGGTGCACCGTAATTTGAAAAAAGAGCAAGACAGGGTTAGACGCGGGAAGTACGTATATGAAACATTGATAGGAATACGGGGAAGTAAATTTCTTGATGCCGAACTTGAAAAGAGAGTACTGCAGATAGAAAAAGAAAATCATATATCCATAGAACGGGGAGAGGGCACTTATAGAAATCTTTTGTTTTTGTTTGACAGTATTTCAACTGAAGCTAATGGAGAAGATTCATCAGAGATTGCACTGATATATATGTGGGTGTCCACAGGAATGTGGAAGTATGACAGTGCTTATTATGCGGAGAGCATTGAATTACCCTTCGAAAATACTGTAATGAGTGTTCCGTGTAAATATCATGAAGTTCTAATGCATGCTTATGGTGATTACATGGATGTTGTAAGAGGAGCAGCAGGGCACCGCTATCCTGTTTATAGAGAGCTGGAATACATATACAGAGAGAGGTTTGGAAAGAATCCTACAAGGTATAATTATTCTAAGGAGGACAGTATGTCTCAAGAGAAAAGGATTTCTCTTGAAGAACAGCAAAAAGAGATACTGCGTCTCATGAGAGGAATCCATAAACAGATAGCTCTGATAATGGAAAATGGTAGTTGTGAAAATGCTTTGCCTTTTTTCCAAAGCTGTCAGAATGCTGCGGCCTCGGTTGGGACTTCAATTGAAGAAAAGTTCGGAAAGGGAACGACGCCCGTGGCATTGTTGGAACAGTATTGCGAGAAGATTTATTCTGCTTCAGGTGACTGGAACATGGATAGAAAGATGGATTTAGACAATGCTGTAACAGAAATCGAACAAAGTGTGGATAAGATATACGAAACAGGAGAAAAAGATATACTCTTCTTGCCCTGTAAGGTCTCTTGGTGGAATACAATGAAGGGTCCTTTTTTGGAGGCTGTAGCAGATGAACGCTACATTGTAAATGTGATCCCGATACCGTATTTTTATCATGATCATGAAAAAAAACTGGGAGATTTCAGGACCGATGTCAAAGAATTTGAGGGACTGCAGGAGCTTGAGGGAAGACTTACTAGTTTTGAGGAATATAAACTTGAGAAAAGGCATCCCGAAATTATAGTCATTCAATTCCCTTTCGATGGATATAGTGGGATTATGGGGATTCCAGAGTTACTATATACAAATAATCTAGTGAAGTATACTGATGAACTAGTATATATTCCGTTTGCAAATCCTAATCCGCCTTCTTCAGTAAATGATGTGGCATACGCTTCTCTGTTGGAGCTCATAGAACAACCAGCAATGTTTAATTCAGATAGGATTGTTGTTGAGTCTGCGGAACTGAGGAAATACTACATCAGAAAGCTTGTGGAAATAACGGGAGAATCAATGAAACAGTCTTGGGAAGACAAGATATTGACAGAACTTATACCAAAATAGGGATCGGTGTGGATAAAAGTGGGTGTAACTAAATAATAATAAAGATGTTATCGCTTTGTGGTATAATAATATGTAGCACTATTGTGTATAAGGAACAATTTTGAATGTGAATTATAAGAGGGAAAATCTATGAATAACTGGCATGACGTCTGGAATAAAAAGTCCAATAAGATCAATAAAAACGAAGATGTTTTCAGTGTATTTAAGGCATTGAAGATTGCAGACGGTTTTGATGTCCTTGCTGAAGATGGATACTATGAAGCCTTGTACCAGGATTTCAAGGATATGCTAGAGCAGATTCATGGCAAAATAGCAAACTATGATAGTGTTTATGAGGTTGGCTGCGGAAGTGGTGTTAATTTATTTCTTTTTCGCGAACTTGAAGGGATACAAAAACTTGGAGGATGCGATTACTCAGAATCACTTATAAAAATAGCAAGGGATGTTATTGAGTCGGATGATCTTGTTCTGTGTGATGCAGAAGAAGTTAATACAGACAGAAAATATGACATTGTTTTGGCGGACAGTGTTTTTCAATATTTTACAAGCCCTGAAAAAGGTTATAATGTACTTCAAAAAATGTTTGATAAGAGCAACAAGATGGTCATTATTACTGAATTACATGACAAGGCCATGGAAGAAGAACATCTTGCTTACAGAAGATCAATGGTTGAGAATTATGATGAACTGTATAAAGGTCTTGAAAAAACATTCTATGAAAGAGATAGATTTCTAGATTTCCCTAAACATACAGATATGCAGTGCACCTGCGAAATTGTCCGACCTAATAATGACAAGTATTGGAACAACAGATTCGTATTCGATTTTTATCTTTTGAAAAAGGAGAAATGAAGAATGCAGGGAATAATACTAGCAGCAGGTATGGGTAAAAGACTTAAATATCTTACCAATGATAATACGAAATGTATGGTCAAGGTCAATGGTAGGACTATGATCGAGCGCACTCTTAGGATTCTTGATAAGAAGCATCTTTCAAGGATTGTTATTGTGGTGGGGTACAAAAAAGATAACCTTATTGAGTATATTAATACGCTGGGGATAACCACACCGATCTGTTACGTTGATAATCCTATCTACAACAAAACAAATAATATTTATTCGCTTGCCCTTGCTAAAGAATATCTGTGTTCTGAGGATGCGCTTCTTTTAGAGTCTGACCTTGTGTTTGAAGAAGCGGTGATAGATGCTTTGTTAAAAGATGAAAGACCGAATTTAGCGCTGGTAGATAAATTTGAGAGTTGGATGGATGGAACTTGTATGGAACTTGACAAGGAGGACTGCATCACAAACTTTATCCCAGGCAAATATTTGGATTTCCATGAGAAAGATAATTATTACAAGACGGTAAATATTTATAAGTTTAGTTCACGGTTTTCTTTAAACACCTATGTGCCCTTTTTGACGGCTTATCAGAAGGCTATGGGCGAGAATGAATACTATGAATCGGTAATAAAACTGATTGCGCTTTTAGAGACAAGGGAAATACGGGCCAAAAGACTTAGCGGACAGATATGGTATGAGATAGACAATATCCAGGATCTTAACATTGCAGAATCATTGTTTGCAGATTCTGATGAAGGACATTATGAACAGATAAGTAAGAGGTACGGAGGATACTGGAGATATCCTAAATTGCTTGATTTCTGTTATTTGGTAAACCCTTATTATCCGCCCAAGCAGATGATAGAAGAGATGAAATCAAACTTTGAGGTGCTGCTTACTCAGTATCCTTCAGGTATGGCTGTTAATTCTCTTTGCGCAGCAGGAGCATTTGGTGTAGAGCAGAAGTACATAGTGATGGGAAATGGTGGAGCGGAGCTTATTAAGAGTCTGATGGAAAGACTGCTTTCAGAATCTGGCTCAAAGCTTGGATGTGTGTGCCCAACGTTTGAAGAATATCCAAATAGATTTGATAAAAGCAGGATAATCAGATTTTATCCCCAGGGCGAGGACTTTCGCTATACTGCAGAGGATCTTATATCCTATTATGATGATAAACCCATACATGCACTGGTAGTAATAAACCCAGATAACCCCAGTGGAAACTATATACCTTATGATGGGGTGATAAAGCTTATTGACTGGGCTAAGGAAAAAGGGATATCAATCGTAATTGACGAAAGTTTTGTGGATTTTTCAGATGAGGCCGAAGAAAGGGGATTGGAAGGTGTCACTGTCATAAATGATGAAGTACTTAACCGATATGAGAAGCTTTATGTTATAAAGAGTATCTCAAAGTCATACGGTGTACCTGGCGCCAGACTGGGAGTGATGGCAAGCGGTGATGTGGAGATGATTTCATTCGTGAAGCGTGACGTCTCTATTTGGAACATCAATTCCTTTGGCGAATTCTTTATGCAGATAAAAGAAAAATATGATAATGACTATGATAAGGCACTTGGCAAAATAAGAAAAAGCAGGAAAAAAATGGAAAGTAAGCTAAAAGACATTCCCTACCTTAGAGTATTGCCTTCCGACGCCAATTACTTTATGTGTGAGGTGATCGGCGGGATGACATCGAGGGAGCTCTGCTATAAGCTGCTAAAGAAGAATCTTTTTATAAAGGATCTTTCTAACAAGATAAATAATGGTAAACAGTACATCAGGCTTGCGGTCAGAGACGATGATGACAATGATAAGTTGATTGACGCATTATTGTAAGATGAGTTTTCCGGTACTCTTAAACAGCTCTTTTACACCACACTCATCACCTGCATAAGCATCGCTTAGAATTATGGCAGGTGTAGGAGTGGGGGTCTCATCAAAAATACCGACATCGTTGGTTATATAGAATTCCAACAGCGCCCTGAATTCTTCAAAGAGTTCGGGGCGTAATTTCATGATGCTTTCAGGGAGGTGTTTATTGGGGCGCCAAATAAGCGCTGTTGAATCTTTCATTTTCAAGTATTCTTCAAAAATGTATCGGGCCTCTCTTAAATGTGGTCTATTATATTCTAAAACACTGAATACTGACGTTGCGAGTAAAACAGTTTTCTTTCTGTTACCTGAAGAATCAAAGATATGTCTGTTCCAGCTCTGAGGATAAGGGACTGTATTCTTTGTGAATTTGTTCAGAATACTTATTCTGGGATAACCTTCGCAGGTTATCTTGGCACTCCATTTTGTGCGCGAAGGATCCTCTGGATCCTCTAGAAGCGCAAGATATACTTCCCTGGAATTTTTAGAATGAACGATTATTTTATCAACATTGTAGATTCCGCTTGGCGCCAGAAGCATATTGTAGAAGGTCCTTTTTAGAGAGTAGTATTCCGGCTCCAGTGCAGGAATGCAATTGTAGGGGATATAAACAAGTTGATTCGTACACTGGCGAAGCTTACTAGTGTAAAAACGCTGATCAATTGTGAAAAGAGGATTGCTATCGTCCTGAATATTTTGTATATAGATTATATCGGGATGTTCGATTGAAAGGTCATAATCATCTATGCCACATATGTCTACATTTTCAGGATATCCGGTTGTAATATATGTTGTTTCAGTTACTGATTTTTTGTAACCCAGTTGATATGTTGGGACAGGAATTACCTTGACTTCAGTATTTGAATCAGATTTTTCGTTTTCCCAGATGGTTTCAAAACCTTCCCACATATATGGATGTAACGGTAAAAATACTACTTTTCTCATATTAAAAGATATCTCCTAATTGACCTATTTTATCAAATGCAAGAATTGAACGTTCCTGATTCTTGAAATGAGGATAATCATGATCTGAAGGGGCTTTTATGGGAGTCATGTAATTTTCACCATATTCAGCCTTTAGTATGGCATCATAGTTTGAAGGAACGGGGACTTTTGTGAATTCAAAATCAACATAAGTGAGTTTGGAAAAGGCTGATATTGGACGCATCCTATTTTCGTCTGTAGGAAGCGTTCCGCCATACCATCCTACATAACGGGCTTCATTTTTTGTGGTCATAGTTGCTATTTTTTCTGCCAGCATCCAGATTAAGTGTGGAATATTCTCATCTCTTTTAATTCTTGTTTTTGTGAAGGTTTCAAGTTTGGACAGGGCATTTTCAAATTTCCCCAAAGCAATATACGTTTCCGTATGGGCAGCTAGATCAAATGCTAATGAATACATATTGCTTATGAGCTTCCATTTTTGGGGGTCATCCGGAATGTAATCCATAGCAAAGATATCAACCCAACTGCTGCAGGGAAAGCCATATTCAAGTGCTGTGATCTTGGATTCCAGAGGACTGTTACCAATATCTATATTAGCTCTGTTTGATATGACAGCTGAAGGCCGATCGTGTCTTTTGTCTGTGTAAAAACTGCTGACAATCCTATAGGGCGGAAGATCTTCTTTTAGATAATTTATCAACGGGACAAAATCTTGTCGCATAATTGATGTATCAATGTCGTCATCCCAGGGGATGTATCCATGGTGTCTTATAGCACCAAGCAGCGTTCCGTAGTCTACCCAGATTTTTATATCATGTTTGTCGGCTACTTCAAGAATTTCATCGAGAAGCGTGAGTTGGACAGCCCAGCTTTTCTTCATGATCTCTGAAATATAAAAACCATCTCTGTATTCTTCGAGAAAGAATTCTTGTGGAATAGTTAACATTTTATCTCCCCTGTCACTTATAGATAATTTTTATGTATATTATGGCTTGAAAAGAGGCCTCACTGATGCTGTTCGGTTAGCGTTACAGTTTTTTTTTCTAAAACAAAATCAACAACCAGTGGAGATATACTTCCATAATAAGCATCAAACTTTTTAGAGAATCCGGCATAGTCATACTTGGGAAAAGAAATAATGGGTATACCATAGCTTTTTGCAAGTCTTTCGGAAATGTTATAAAACTTGCTGTATTTATCTGTGGGATAGAAACCATTAAACCGATCAGGATAGAAACATATTGATATGTTGTTTTTTTCTTTATTGTCTGTAAGGATACTCAGCCTCGAATTCAGCACATCGGGAAATGAGTCCTCATGTTCAAGGAATTCATATAAGTTTATGCAGCAAAGAAGCTCTTTTTCGCATTTATTCTGAATAGTATCTGTTTTTGGAAAATCATAGAGATTATTTGAAGAAACTATTTTCTGTTCCCAGTAAGTGCGTGTTTTTTCACTGGCCCATTTAGTAAGCTTATTGACATACTGAGTCTTTATGTTTTCAGACTGAACAAGAATTTTGTCTGAGTAAACTGTTCCTGGCATGGTTAGGTAAAACCCAAGACAGGCCTGATCGGGTATGTCATTTTCTGAGAACTCTGCGACCTTGCCTATGGGGATATAAATCAGTTCATCGGTATAATTTCTGAGCTTCGATGCATAGTAATAGGGCGGAACCGTAAGATACGGGTTTTCGCCGTCATAGGTGTTCTGGATATAGATGGTTTCAGGACAATGAAGCGCAAGGTCATAGTCTGTCCAAGAAACAAGTGGAAGCATGGATGGGTATTCTTTGATGCGCGATGCTGCTGAAATCTCTTCTGCAGTGGCTTTGATACGTCCTGCATAGTCTTTAGGTAAAAGTGGTAATGGAACAACAATTACATCGCAGTAAGAATTCTTTAAGAGTCTTTGGTAAGTGGGCTCAAATCCTCTCCATTCAATGGGACCTACAGGGAGAAACAGGATTTCTTTTACACGGAATAGATTATCCTGTAGGACAGTGTTCAAAGCATCCACATGTTTTTTTATGGGAGTTACGCTCACATGCATGTTGCCAGAAGAGGCATTGGCAATACATGTGAGTACTGTTTCACACAGATCATCGAGACATTTTACAATTGCTTTTGTTCTAGCTGATTCCTTCCCTTTGACATTCTCCACCATTGTTATAAGGTCAATAGCTAGTTGCTGAATAGAATTGAGGAGATGTTCCAATTTAAGAAAATCTCTGTTTAAGAGTGAAGTATCAGACTGCTTCAGGAGCCGGTTGAATTCATCCAGACATTCGTGGGCTAAAGTCTTGAGAGAAGAACTGTTGTCTAATGCTGGACGAGTATTTATTGAGTCATCACAAGAAAAAAGCGGTAGTTTTACATTGCTGTTGATTTCAAAGTTTCTTTTCTGAAAATCAAAAGCGGGGTATCCGTGATCGGCCTGATTTTTTTGAATAACTGTATAATCATTATATCGCAAAGATAGTACGGTATTATAGAATGCAGGGACAGGGATAGATGTATCCTCAAAAGGGATGCGCACAAGAGATTTGTATAGGTTACAGGGTTCTCCGGGATCACCTTTTAGAATTCTCGGGAAAATCAGCCCTACTTCATCAGACTCTTCTTTGGGGCAGCGCTTCATTTGATTCTCTGCCAGTTTGTACAGAGAAATTGCCAGCGCCCTCTTGTCTGACGGGGGTGGCAGTTTGACATTATATTTCTTTTCCAGATACTTCAGTTTTTTTGAGATAGTGCTAGTGTGGAGACTGCCTTCAGTTATGCCATCTGCGACAGCAATGATAAGCATTATCTCATCACAACGTTTTTTTTCTTCAGTATGATCTTTATACAGATGGTCAACAATAAAAATGTCTATACTGGCTATCCATGGAAAATTGTAGTGATTATTAAGATAATTTGTATCAAAACAGATGTGGTTATTTCCAACTACTCGTGCAAGAAAGAGCCAGTGATTCTCCTTACGTTCGTAGTCATGTATGACATAGCCTTGGGGAAGCTCTGAATCAGCTACGGCTCTAAATTTCTCATATTCCTCGCGCAGCATTGAAATATCCAAATCATCATCCCAGGGAATAAATCCACCGTGACGAACTGCACCAAGTAAAGTGCCCCAATCAGCAAAATAGCGTATGTTATGCTTGTTGCATATGCAATCAAATTCATAAAGCACATCAAGAGTTGTAGCCCAGGATTGCTTTATAGCAGTTGGAATATAAAAGCCGTTTCTTATTTCGTCTCGAAAGAAATCAATGCTACGTGTCATGTTGAAACACCTCGTAAATTAATCATAACACATCGAGGTTTGCCTTGGTACATTATATCGTTTTGAAAACATTTTAATTACGTTTAAAGGATGATAAAATACTATATATAGGAATCTGAGGTTTATAAAAACAACGAAAGGGAAGTATGATGCTTTTATTGGTCATACAAGGAAAAAGATGAAAGCACTTATTCTTAATTCCGGTTTAGGTACACGAATGGGCGTTCTGACTTCGGAACAGCCTAAATGTATGACTGAGATCACACATACTGACACTATTCTTTCACGACAGCTAAAGCTAATAGCTGATGCTGGCATAAAAGAGGTGGTTATGACTACCGGATATCGTGATGATGTGCTGGTACAATATTGCAATTCGCTGGAATTGCCTTTGGATATTAGGTTTGTTAAGAATCCTGAATATGATCAGACAAACTATATCTATTCTATTTACTGTGCAAAAGAATATCTGGATGATGACATTATTCTTATGCATGGTGATCTTGTATTCGAAAATGAAGTCTTTGATAAAGTGGTTGAATCGCCTACATCCTGTATGACAGTTTCCTCGACGTTACCACTGCCTCAGAAAGATTTTAAAGCGAAGGTTGTCGATGGGAAAGTCATGGCAGTCGGAGTAGATATTTTTGATGAAGCCATGGAAGCGCAGGCTTTTTATAAACTGTACAGGGATGACTGGAAGGTCTGGCTGAGCAAGATTTCTGAGTTTTGTGAAGCTGGTAATCGCAAGGTCTACGCAGAGAATGCTCTCAATGAATTAAATGGGGCGGCAAATATTCAGGCTCTTGATGTAGGAAATCTGCTGTGTGCAGAGATAGATAATATGGATGATCTTGCTGTTGTGTCAGCTAAGATTAAGGAAATTGAATCGCGGATAGTATATATGTGCTTTTCATCGGATATTATTCATGGTGGCCATATTGCTATCATTAAAAAAGCTCAGAAGCTAGGAAGACTTGTTATCGGAGTCCTCTCGGACGAAGCAGTGGCTTCATATAAGAGATTACCGTTGGTTCCGGCTTCCGAGCGCAAGATAATGTTCGAGAACATATCAGGCGTATACAAGGTTGTGGATCAGAATACACTTTCTTACGCAGAGAATCTTGAAAAGTACAAACCTGCTATTGTTGTTCATGGTGACGACTGGTGTACAGGCTTCCAGAAGGCTATTAGAGACGAGGTTGTTTCTGTTCTTGCATCCTATGGGGGCAAACTTGTTGAGTATCCCTACAGTGATGATGCTAAGTACAAAAACATCGAAGCCAGAACCAGGGCAGAACTCGCTATGCCGGATATCAGACGTGGCCGCTTGAAGAGAGTACTGCATGCCAAGGGCTTTGTCACAGCAATGGAAGCACATGATGGTCTTACAGGTCTTATTGTGGAAAATACAGCAGTTCATGAGGCTGGTGGAGTGCATCAGTTTGACGCTATGTGGATATCCAGTCTGTGTGACAGCACAGCCAAAGGAAAGCCTGACATTGAGCTGGTTGATATGACTAGCAGGTTCAGGACTATTGAAGATATAACAGAGGTTACTACAAAGCCCATAATATTTGACGGAGATACCGGCGGAAAGACAGAGCATTTCGCTTATACGGTGCGTTCTTTAGAGCGTATGGGTGTTTCAATGGTGATCATTGAGGATAAGACGGGCCTGAAAAAGAACAGCTTATTCGGGACGGAAGTTGAACAGACTCAGGACAGCATTGAACATTTCAGCAGGAAGATCCGTGCTGGCAAGAAAGCTCAGCGTACTGAGGAATTCATGATATGTGCCCGTATTGAGAGCCTTATTTTGGAAAGGGGCATGGAGGATGCATTAGAGCGTGCGTTTGCATTTGCTGAGGCAGGTGCGGATGCGATAATGATTCATAGCCGTAAGAAAGATCCCTCAGAGATTCAGGAGTTTATTGAGAAGTTCAGAGAAAAAGATAAGGAAACGCCTATTGTTCTTGTTCCTACAAGTTTTAATTCCGTGAAGGAAGAAGAGTGGAAAGAAAGAGGCGCAAATATTGTCATCTATGCAAATCAGCTTATGCGAGCTGAGGTACCTGCTATGCAGAAAGTGGCTGAAACTATTCTGGAAAACCATAGAGCAGAAGAATGTGATGATATGCTCATGCCGTTTAAAGATATTATTCGTTTAATCCCGGTGGAGGATTAAATATGTATCAGAAAATAATATCAGTGGATGAGGGCTATAATGATCTTGATGTGTGGTTGGAAAAAACCGGATGCAGAAAGATGCTTTTAGTTTGCGGGTCATCAATTAAGTATCAGGAGAAGATTCTGTCTTGGCTGGATCATATCGCAAAAAAAGGAGTAACTGTCGAGAGATTTAGTGATTTTCAGCCCAACCCACGATATGAAAATGTATTGGATGGAGTTGCCCTTTTTCGTGACAAACATTGTGATGTTATAGCTGCTGTTGGAGGCGGGTCCGCAATAGACGTTGCTAAAGCTATAAAAGGCTACTCGCGAATGGAAGGA
>JAEEGL012569247.1_pt1 | contig 20120 bp, 18 predicted proteins | sample 9134231 | NCBI WGS metagenome assembly JAEEGL01 (sample SAMN16246548, study PRJNA631951) | gut metagenome | biome: gut microbiome; feature: rumen; material: fiber-attached | host: Bos | place: Iran: Karaj | collected 2018-10
AAACGGCAGCGTGGGCGTATCCGTCGGAATGACTGTGGATGCCTGGTTTGAGTTCTGGATCGTCAATATCAAGGACAAGACCGTAAGATATAACACGGCGCGCAATTATCGGGAAAGATACAGGCAGAACGTTAAAAAGCACATAGGCAAGATGCTTATGACTGATGTGAAGCCGATGCACTGTCAGAAGATCCTCAATGCGATGGAGGCCGATTATGCGGGATCAACCATTTATCAAACGCTGATAACACTCTACAATTTGTTTGATTCAGCGGTTGAAAATGCGATCATTCTTAAGAATCCTGTAACAAAATCGGTAAAACTTCCCAAGCCTGTCGAGAAGAATACCAAGGTGCTTACGGTTGATGAACAGGAGAAATTCATGGAGGAAGCAAGGTATTCCAGCAATTATCCCCAGTATTTCTTCATTCTCCAGACCGGAGTGCGCACCGGGGAAATGGTGGGTCTTAAATGGGAGGATATAGATTTTGAGAAGAATCTTATCTCTATCAGAAGATCCATGGAGTACAGATATACGACCGGGGAGTGGCGCGTGGGTCCACCGAAGACCAAGCATGGATTTCGGGAGATTCCTCTAACGAAAGCAAACCGGGATATGCTTCTTGAAATGAAGAAGCAGGCTGATGGGGGAAGATATGTGCAGGAGGAGTTCAAGGAATTTGTTTTTATCAATAGGAAAGGGATGCCTACAAAGAACTCGACTTATGACGTACATATCGCAAAGCTGACGAAGAAAGCAGCGATCCAGAACTTTTCAATGCATACGCTCAGACATACCTTTGCAACAAGGTGTATCGAAGCGGGGATGCGTCCGAAGACGCTTCAGCAGATCCTCGGACATTCAAGTATCAATATTACGATGAACCTGTATGTGCATGTAACAGATGAGGAAAAAACCAAAGAGATGCATAAGTTTGAAGAATACTCCATTAAGATGGCGTAGAAAAATGGCGTAAAATGCCACAGACTTGTGCAGAGCAAATGTCCAAACAGAAATAATAGTCAGGACGATGGCGTAAATGGCGTAAGACTGTGTAAGTTCCTTATATAAGTCATTAAAAGCCGATATAAGTTGATAGCAGATGGCGTAAAAAATGGCGTAAAACGCTGAGCCAAAGTCCGGAAATACTTGAAAATAAAGGAGATGTAGAGGAAGTATGAAACTAGGAATCGTGGGACTGCCCAACGTGGGCAAGTCAACCCTTTTTAATTCACTGACCAAGGCGGGGGCGCAGGCGGCTAACTTTCCGTTCTGTACCATCGATCCGAATGTGGGTATCGTACCGGTGCCGGATGAGCGCATTGAAAAGCTGGGAGAGATGTATCACACCAAGAAGGTGACGCATGCGGCTATCGAATTCGTGGATATCGCAGGCCTGGTAAAGGGCGCATCCAAGGGTGAGGGCCTGGGCAACCAGTTCCTGGCAAATATCCGTGAAGTGGACGCTATCGTACATGTTGTGCGCTGCTTTGAAGATGCAAATGTTATCCATGTGGACGGTTCGGTCGATCCGGCGCGTGATATCGAAACGATCAATATGGAGCTGATCTTTTCCGATATCGAGATCTTAGAGAGAAGATATGCCAAGGTGGCAAAGCAGGCAAAGATGGATAAGACACTTCAGAAAGAAGTGGATATGATCGAAGCACTGAAAAAGCATCTGGATGAGGGCAATACGGCCAGGACTTTTGAAGTGCCGGATGATGAAGATGTACAGAAGGCATTTGCGGAATACAATCTGCTGACTGCAAAAAAGACTATCTATGCTGCCAATGTGGCTGAGGATGATCTGGCTGATGACGGCGCAGGCAATCCCTATGTGGCAAAGGTGCGCGAGATGGCAGAAGCGGAAGGCAACGGTGTATTTGTGATATCTGCCAAGCTGGAAGAGGAGCTTTCTGAACTGTCAGATGAGGAAAAGAAAGAATTCCTTGCAGACCTGGGCGTAGAATCTTCCGGTCTGGATAAGCTGATCGCTGCAAGCTATAAGCTGCTGGGACTTATCAGTTTCCTTACGGCGGGAGAGGATGAATGCCGTGCATGGACTATAAAGGAAGGAACTAAGGCTCCTCAGGCAGCAGGAAAGATCCATACGGATTTTGAACGCGGGTTCATAAAGGCAGAGGTTGTTAATTATCAGGATCTGCTGGATAACGGTTCTTTGGCTGCAGCAAGAGAAAAAGGTATCGTAGGTATGGAAGGCAAGGATTATGTAGTCAAGGACGGAGACGTGATCCTTTTCAGATTTAATGTATAAGGTAGAGACAAATGTCTGACTGGATGAACGGAGGCGATATAGCCTTTCCAAATTTGGGGATATATCTGAAGGATGTACCGCGCAGCTTTACTATATTCGGCTTTACGATAATGCTCTACGGCGTGATAATAGCTGTGGGCGTATTGCTGGCTTTTATGGTCATTTCCAAGGTGGCTAAGCGTGACGGGCAGAATCCGGATGATTTTTACGATATGGGGATATATACCCTTATCTTCGGCATAATCGGAGCCAGGATATATTATGTGATCTTTGCCTGGGAATATTATAAAGATGATCTGCTGAGCGTATTTAATATACGGCAGGGCGGACTGGCTATCTACGGCGGGGTCATCGCCGGCGTTGCTACCGTTATCATCTGGTCGAAGCTCAAGAAAAAGAATATGTTTGAAATGCTGGATACGGCTTTCCATGGCGTGCTCGTAGGTCAGATAATGGGCAGGTGGGGGAATTTCACCAACAGGGAAGTCTTTGGCGGATATACCGATTCGCTTTTTGCCATGCGTATCCCCATCGAGGCCGTGCGATCTAGAGACCTTACCCAGGAACTTTATGCCAATATACCGGCTGGGGCCAATTATATACAGGTTCATCCCACTTTCCTTTATGAGAGTGTGTGCAATCTGATACTGCTCATCATCATGCTGATCTACGGGAAAAAGAAGGCCTTCAAAGGAGAATGCACCCTGCTTTATCTGGGCGGCTACGGGATCATCCGTTTTGTTATAGAGGGTATAAGAGTGGACCAGCTGCTGATCCCGGGAACCCATATCCCGGTATCCCAGCTGCTTGGTATCTGCCTGTTTATAGGGGCGCTGGTCGCGGATATAGTTATAAGGGTGAAGATCAGTAAGTCCAAAGCTGTTGTGGAGGAAAAGAGCTCAGAAGCTTCAGAAAAAGAAGAAAAAGAAGACTAAATCTGGTACACGAATACAGGTTCGGTACAAAATAGGATAATGCGTATAAAATAAGGCTTTTGGCCTTATTTTTTTTGTAAAAAGCCTTGCTTTTTGTCAGATTATAGCATAAAATTGGTTTTGTACGGAAAAGTTTGGAAAAAAGTGGAGTGATTCCCCAATTGAAGAGTGGAAGCGATAAAAAAGAAAAGGCCAATGGTGAGGTTTGCCACAGTATCGATGATAAGGGCAGGCTCTCTATTCCCAATCGCTTTCGTGAGACCTTGACAGACAGCTTCGTGATAACAAGAGGCCTTGATCATTGCCTGTGGATGATGACCACTGCGCACTGGAAAAGGATGGAAGCCGGCATCAGAAAGCTCGATCATAATAAACGCGAAGTCCGTGCATATGCCAGATTCCTGATGGGCGGTATGTGCGAGGTGGAGCTGGACAAGCAGGGGCGCATGGTGCTGCCGCAGAGCCTCAGGGATTATGCAAGGATCCAGAAGGAAGTGCTTTTCTCCCAGGGCGTTGATTATGTGGAGATATGGCCTAAGGAAAACTATTACGAAGAGATAGAAAGCATAGATATGGCAGATTGTGCGGAGAACATCTCCTTCATCATGCCGCCTGAAGATGAAGAGTGAGGCGGGTTATGGAGTTTGAACATACCCCGGTACTTTTAAAAGAGGTTCTTGAAGGACTGGATATAAAACCTGACGGAGTGTATGTGGATGGCACCGTGGGCGGCGCCGGACACAGCGGTGAGATAGCCGGGAGGCTGGGCGATAAAGGGAAGCTGTACTGCTTCGACCAGGATGAGGATGCGCTTAAGGTTGCATCGGAGAGACTTGAAAGATACGGCGATAAAGTTACGCTGATAAGAAACAACTTTGAAAATGCAGTTACCGACCTCATTCAAAGGGGCGTAGACGGGGCGGACGGGATCCTGCTTGATCTGGGGGTCTCCTCCTACCAGCTGGACAATGCAGAGAGAGGCTTTTCCTACCGCTATGATGCGCCCCTTGACATGAGGATGGATAAAGAGAACCCGGTAAGTGCATATACGATAGTCAATGAATACAGTGAGACAGAGATCTTTCACATTATAAGGGATTACGGCGAAGAGAAATTCGCAAAGAACATTGCAAAGAAGATAGTGCAGGCGAGAGCCGCTAAGCCGATAGAAACGACTTTTGAACTTAATGAACTGATAAAGGCTGCGATACCGGCTAGGATGCGTCAGGACGGACATCCGTCGAAGCGGAGTTTTCAGGCTATAAGGATAGCCTGCAACAGGGAACTGGATGTGCTGGCGTCGGCGATCGGACCGATGATCGACTTTTTAAGACCCGGAGGCCGCCTGTGCATAATAAGCTTCCACTCCCTCGAGGACAGAATGGTGAAGGAAGCGTTCAGGACAGCGGAAAAACCCTGTACCTGCCCGCCGGACTTTCCACAGTGCGTATGCGGAAAGGTTTCAAAGGGAAAAGTGGTCAGCAGAAAGGCTATAACGGCCACGGAAGAAGAACTGGCAGGAAATAACAGATCCAAACCCGCGAAACTGCGGATATTCGAAAAAGCATAAAAGGAGTTATGACAATGGCAGCAACAGCTAGAGCAAATACAGCAAGAAGAGAGGCAATGGTTGCCGACATCCACCCCATAAGGGCACAGCGCCGCAGGGAGAAGGGAAGCATACGTCTTACGGTATCAACACTGATGCTTTTAGTGGTCGGATTTGCGATGGTCATCGGATCGGTACTGCTCTTTATCAGGACCCAGAATACGCTGACCATGAGCAGAAGACAGTATGCGACCATGTCATCGCGATATGAGGAACTCAAAAGATCGAATGATCTGTATGAAGAGCGCATCATAAGCAAGGTGGATATGGAAGAGGTGGTAAGGATCGCAGAGGAAGACCTGGGCATGCAGCGCGCCACCGAAGGACAGATAATCTCATATTCGGGCCAGATCGATGATTATGTGAAGCAGTATTCGGATGTACCCACATATGACTGAGAAGATGCCTATGCGGAAAAGAGAAATGCAAGTTGGAAGAGAATAAAGTACCCAGACGTAAAAAAAACAGGCACGGTTCACCCGAGGCCTCAATGATGAAGACTATTCAAGGCAAGATCATTATCATGGCAATTGGCATGGTAATGTTTTTTGCTTTTCTGATATTCAGAACCTGGACCATAATGAGGGACAACGGCGAACGTTATAAAAAGCGCGTGCTGGAACAGCAGAAGTACGATTCCAGGGCGATCCCTTATCAGCGCGGAGCGATACTCGACCGTAACGGTACGCTTTTAGCTTATTCGGAGCGTGTGTATAACGTGGTACTCGACAGCTCTATGGCGCTTAACGATCCGGATGCTATCGAGGCTACGCTTAATGGTGTGAGTGCCACACTGGGATTTGAAAAGGATGTCGTACGCGAATATATCAAAGACCATCCGGAAAGCCAATACCATATACTGGGGACGGTCACTTATGACCAGAGGCAGGAGTATGAGACGTATATCGAGAATTACAATGCCACTGTCAAGGAAGAAAACAAGAACCGTGAGACCAAGCTTCCGGGCATAAATGCAAAGTCTGTATGGTTTGAGGATCAGTTCAGGCGCACATATCCCGGCGGTACCCTTGCCAGCGATGCCATAGGCTTTACCACTGCCGACGGAAGAGGGCAGTACGGTCTTGAGGAATATTATGATGATGTGCTGACCGGCAGGAACGGCCGCGAGTACGGTTATCTTACGGCGGAGAATGCACTCGAGCGTACTGTGGTACCGCCTGAAAACGGATATACTCTGGTAACTACTCTGGATTCCTATATACAGCGCGTGTGCGAGGAAAAGCTTAAAGCATATGATGAGGCGCACGCCGGCGAATTCCGTGAAAACGAAATGGGTGCCGATAATACTGGCGTCATAGTTATGGATATTCACAGTGGCGAGATCCTGGCAATGGCCAGCTATCCTTTTTATGACCTTAACGATCCCAGAGACCTTTCCATGTACAGCGATATACAGATCGATCAGCTGGCCAGGATGGGTGGCTGGAGTGATGAGGAGCCTGCAGAAGGGGAAAGTGAGACTAAGGAGGAAAGGGATGCAAGAGAGGAGAGCCGGCTGGAAAAAGCCAGACAGAACCTCTGGAAGAATTTCTGTATTTCCCAGTCTTATGAACCCGGATCGGTCTGCAAGACCTTTACTGTAGCGGCAGCTCTTGATGCCGGTGTGATCCACGACGGCGATTCCTTTGACTGCCGCGGATATCTTACCTTTGGCGAAGGCAGCAAGGCAACAACGATCAGATGCCACCAGAGATACGGTGACGGCGTGATAACGTTAAAGCAGGCAGTGGAGAAATCCTGTAACGTGGCTTTGATGCTCATAGGCCAGAAACTCGGGAAAGAAAATTTCCTCAAGTACCAGAGGAACTTCAACTTCGGTCTTCGTACCAATATAGACCTGGCCGGAGAAATGAGAACGGCATCTCTGGTATTTAATAAGAACAATATGGGTATAACGGAGCTTATGACATCGACCTTCGGTCAGGGCTTCAATGTAACGATGATACAGAATATCAGTGCTTACGCAAGCCTTGTTAATGGAGGATATTATTATCAGCCGCATATGGTAAAGCAGATAAAGGATTCCGGCGGTGCGGTGGTACAGAATATCGAGCCTACGATAGTAAGGCAGGTGGTATCCGAGAGCGTATCCAGGCTGATGATAGATTACTGCATAGGAGTTGTTGATGAAGGTACAGGTACCAGGGCGCGCCCGGCAGGATACCGTATAGGCGGAAAGACCGGTACAGCAGAGCGTTCCGGTCAGGGTAAGAGGGATTACACTGTATCATTTATGGGCTTTGCGCCGGCTGATGATCCCCAGATAGCTATCTACGTAGTCATCGACAGGCCCAATACGGCTTCACAGGAAAACGGTACCCGTAATGCCTGCATACTGTGTAAAGACATACTTACCGAGATACTGCCTTATCTGCATATCTTTATGACAGAGCCGCTTACCGCGGCGGAGCGTAAGGAACTTGAGGAGAAGGGATTAAAAGATACTACGGCATTAAACAGTATCTCCGAAAACAGCATATCCGAAAACGAAGCTTCAGCTCCGGTACCCATGGAGGAAAAGCCGGATATCAGAGTCCTGATCGATGATAAGACAGGTTATGCGATAGATCCTTTAAACGGTGAATATCTTGATCCCGAGACGGGCGTGCCCATCAACGGGGATTCGAGTATTTTCCAGGACGAAAACGGTAATTCCATAGAGATCGAAGTGCTTAAAGACGAGGAGAGCGAAAAGCCGGATCCCAGAGAATAGAGGGTATATGATGAAAGATACATTGTTGGCAATAATAATATCGTTTGCGGTAAGCGCAGCTCTGGGACCTTTTGTGATCCCGCTGCTGCTTCGTCTTAAGGTGGGGCAGACCGTAAGGGAAGAGGGGCCGGAAAGCCATAAGGCCAAAAACGGAACACCTACGATAGGAGGACTTATCTTCCTGGCGGGTATAGCTGTGGTATCTGTTGTCTTCGGTAAAAAGTATCCGCAGATGTCACCTGTGATGATACTGATAGTGGCGTTTGGGCTTATAGGCTTTATAGATGATTTTATCAAGGTCGTGCTTAAGCGTTCTAAGGGGCTGGCCGCATGGCAGAAGTTTACGCTGCAGTTTATCGTTACGGCACTTTTTGCGTGGTTTCTGGTCAGGTATGAGAATATCGATCTTGATATGATAGTGCCATTTACCAAAAAGGAACTGGATCCCGGGATACGGGGGCTGCCGATATTGTTTTTTGCCGTACTTGGAACCGATACGGGCTCGAATTTTACAGACGGACTGGACGGACTTGCGGCGTCGGTTACTGCGGCTATAGCATTGTTCTTTATGGTTGCTGCGGCCATATTGGGAGGAGAGGCAGCATCTGCGGTATCGGTGGTATCGGCTGCGGTATTCGGCGGCCTTTTGGGCTTCCTGCTCTTTAATGCCAATAAGGCCAAGGTGTTTATGGGCGATACCGGAGCCCTGGCGCTGGGCGGTTATGTGGCGGGAGCGGCATATATGCTCCATCTGCCGCTTCTTTTGCCGATAGTGGCCATCATCTATGTTATAGAGGTTGCTTCGGTAATGATACAGGTATCTTACTTTAAGCTGACCCATGGAAAGAGGATCTTTAAGATGGCTCCGATACACCACCATTTTGAAAAATGCGGCTGGTCGGAAGCACAGATCATGACCCGCTTTACGGCGGTGACGATCATTGCGGCAGCGATCTGTCTGATCTCTATATTATAAAAATATCACGGCTGCGCCGTGGACATTTGCGGGGAGAAGAAATGGAATTAAAAGGGAAAAAAGTTGTAGTAATAGGCGCGGGAAAAAGCGGTATCGCTGCGGCAAAGCTGCTTGATCAGATCGGGGCGCAGATCGTTCTTTTTGATCAGAATGAGAGTCTGGATATAGAGTCTCTTATAAATAAGATCCCTCCGAATACTCATGTTTATGCAGGAGAGCTTCCCGAAGAAGAGAAAAAGGATGCGGCATTACTGGTCATGAGTCCGGGAGTCCCTGTTGACACACCTTTGGTTGACAGCTTCAGGGCGCTTGATATACCTGTGTGGGGCGAGATAGAGCTGGCATACCGTTATTCGAAGGGGCGTCTTATCGCGATCACGGGCACGAACGGAAAAACTACCACCACAGCCTTAACGGGACATATCATGAGGGACTGGTATGCGCATGCAGGCATAGACGGACAGGTGTATGTAGTGGGAAATATAGGTGATCCCTATACCGGTATAGCTTTACAGACAAAAGAGAATGATACCGTAGTGCTGGAAGTATCCAGTTTCCAGCTGGAGACCATAGATGAATTTCATCCGCAGATATCGGCGATATTAAATATTACTCCGGACCATTTAAACCGTCATCACACGATGGAGGCGTATACAGCCTGCAAAGAGGCTATTGCGCGAAATCAGACGAAAGATGAGCATTGCATACTCAATATGGCGGATGCTCGTCTCAAAGAATTTGCCCAAAACCGCTGCATACCCCGGGTATCGTTCTTTTCGTCGGAAGGACGCATTGATGCGGCAGATAAGCCTTCGATGAACCTGTTTTATGAAGATGATCATATCTATGCGGCGCAGCGCAGCTCTTCCGAAGGCGGGATGGGCAGCGTCAGAGAGCTTATGGATATACATGCGATGAAACTGCTGGGGACACATAATGTTGAAAATGTTATGGCTGCGATAGCGATGTGCGCGGCAGCAGGCGTGCCTATGGAGAGGATAATACCGTCCGTATGTATATTTGAAGCGGTAGAACACAGGATAGAGTATACTGCAACGGTCAACGGGGTCGATTACTATAATGATTCAAAGGGGACCAATCCCGATGCGGCTATAAAAGGGATACAGGCCATGGTAAAGAAAACGGTACTCATCGGCGGCGGATACGATAAACAGAACGAATATGACGAATGGATAGAGAGTTTTGACGGCAAGGTCACTTATCTGATACTGATAGGACAGACTGCAGAGAAGATAGAAAAATGTGCCCATTCCCACGGCTTTATGAATACGGTCATGGCGACGGATATGGAAGACGCCGTAAATAAAGCGCATGAACTGGCAAAGCCCGGGGAGGCTGTACTGCTTTCGCCTGCATGCGCCAGCTGGGGGATGTTTGATAATTACGAGCAGCGGGGGCGGATATTCAAGGAACTGGTCAGGAGCCTTTAAGGAATGGAAGAAGCTGTAAAGACGAAAAAACACAGAAGGAGAAGGCGTGCCGGTGATCCGGTGGTACTTCCCGATCTGGTCATACTTGGGGCTCTGTTTGGGCTGATGATAATAGGGGCGGTAATGATCTATTCTACCACCTCCTATACTTCAGATCTTAATAACCAGTCACAGTTCCTTAAGAAACAGCTGCTGGCTGAGTTTTTGGGACTTGTGGCTATCGCGGGAATATATCTGCTGCCGTACAATGTTATCAAATGGGTGGGCGGACGGCCTATGAGGCTTATACTTTTGTTCGGATCACTGCTAAGCGTATTCCTGCTTAAGACACCTCTTGGAAAGACCGTTAACGGCGCTACGCGCTGGATAGTCATCGGACCTATGCAGGTACAGCCTGCAGAGATAGTCAAGATAGCCATACTGATCTATATTGCCGGATTTATCGCTGAGAAAAAGGAATTTATCAACACCAGGACGGGCTTCTTTCATGCACTGGCAGTTACGGGATTATCGGCCGGACTTGTGTATAAGATATCAAATAACCTTTCCAGTGCCTTGATCATCGGCGGCATAGGAGTGCTGATGATATTTGTTTCGACTAAGGACTGGGCTAAACAGATCATAGGCTATGCACTGATAATTGTACTGGGAGTATGGTTCATGATATCCAAGGCTCACAGTGCACAGGCAGCCGGTCAGGTGGATACACTTAAGTTCAGATATAAGCGTATCCTGATATGGGAAGACCCCACCAATCCGGATTTCTATTACGAAGGTGCATTCCAGACCCTGCAGGGGCTTTATGCAATAGGAAGCGGCGGGGTATTTGGCAAAGGCATCGGTAAAGGTATTCAGAAGCTTGATAAGATCCCGGAGGTTCATAATGACATGATCTATTCGGCGATCTGTGAGGAAACAGGTCTGATAGGAGCGGTGGTGGTAATGCTCCTGCTGGGCACAATGGTGGTACGGTGTTTCCAGCTCGCATTGAAAGCAAGGGATACATATGGAATGCTGCTGTGTACGGGAGTGATGCTCCATATAGCCATACAGACGATATTGAACGTGATGGTCGTTACCAATACAATGCCCAATACCGGGGTCAGTCTGCCGTTTATCAGTTACGGCGGTTCTTCGGCGCTGTTTCTTATGGCAGAAGTGGGGCTGGTGCTGCGTGTGGGCAGATACAGCAGCCGGTGAGCAGTATGGATGATTCTTTAAGGACCAGAGTTAAGATACTGGTAGCAGAACTGATCATATGTGTTTTACTCGCCGCTTTTTTCGTGGTGCTGAATGAATTTACGATAACCTCTATCATGGTGCAGGGGAATGAGCATTACTCATCCTCACAGATAAAGGAGATAATCGAGAACGGATGGTTTGGGGATAACTCCCTGATACTGTCGCTTAAATACAGGCATAAAGCCTTTAAGGATCTCCCCTTTGTGGAGACCATGGAAGTCAAAATAGAAGACAGGCATTCCGTAAGGGTCATTGTATATGAAAAAGCCCTGGCGGGTTACATAAAATATCTTGACCGCTATATGTATTTCGACAAGGACGGTATCATAGTAGAGAATGCGGATGTTCCTACGGAGGGGCTGCCGCTTGTGACGGGGCTGGAATTTGACCACATCACAATGTTTGAGCCGCTGCCGGTAGGGGATAAGAGCGTATTCCAGACCATACTGGATGTTACGAAGATACTGGCAAAGCACGATATGAGTGCCGATAAGATATACTTTAACGAGAAGCTGGAAATGACTCTGTACTTTGGGGAGATGCGTATCATGCTGGGCAGCACCGACATGCTCGAAGAGAAGCTGCAGCAGGTGGAAGCTATCATGGCAAGCCTTAAAGGGCGTGAATTTTCGGGGGTTTTGGACCTGAGTACATATGACGGAAATACCAGTCAATTCAGCTTCCAGATCGACGAATAAATTGACTATAACAGTCAACACCCTTAAATTGCGCGTTATTTTGCGTCCCAAAGCTGTTGCGCAATAAAAAAAAATTTTATATTATAAACAAGGCGTTATAAAACAAGCGTTACATGATGTAGTAGTAAAGCAGTGGGATAATACACAATATCCTGTATGTCCTGCGCGCATATCACCATGAGGAGGTTTAAAAAATTGTTTGAGTTATCGGATGTTAAGTCAAGTGAGATCGTAAAGATCAAAGTAGCAGGTGTAGGCGGTGCAGGAAATAACGCTGTAAATCGCATGATCGATGAAGGCATAGCCGGAGTTGAGTATTATGCAGTCAACTGTGATAAGCAGGCTCTGCTCAATACAAAAGCAAGACCGATCCAGATAGGAGAAAAAACTACCCAGGGCTTCGGTGCAGGTGCTGATCCCGATATCGGCTGTGCTGCAGCTCAGGAGAGTATAGACGAGATCAAGGAAGCATTAGAAGGCGCTGACATGGTATTCATCACTGCCGGTATGGGCGGCGGAACAGGTACCGGAGCGGCTCCTGTGGTTGCAAAGATCGCAAAGGATATGGGAGCACTGGTCGTAGCTGTTGTTACCAAGCCTTTCAGCTACGAAGGTGATGTGCGTATGCAGAATGCATACAGCGGTATCGAGAATTTAAGAAACAATGTCGACACGATGGTTGTCATCCCCAATGATAAGATCCTTGAGATCGCTGACCGCCGTATGACAAAGAAGGAAGGCTTTAAGAAGGCAGACGAGATACTTCAGCAGGTTGTACAGAGCATTACCGAGCTGATCAACAATGTTCTCGATGTAAATATCGACTTCGCCGATGTTAAGAAGGTTATGTGCAATGCCGGCATCGCTCACGTGGGCGTAGGTTTCGGATCCGGTGATGAGAAGGCTATGGATGCGGTCAAGCAGGCCGTTGAGAGCAAGCTGCTCGAGACCAATATCGGTAATGCAAAGGCTGTTCTGCTTAATGTAACTGCAGGCAACTATACAATGTACGATGAGCAGACCATTTCCGAATACATCGTTTCACAGACCGGACGCAGCGTTAATCTTATCATCGGTTCAAATGATGTTGATGATGAAGACATGCAGGAAAACTGCAAGGTAGTACTTATAGCAACCGGTATAGATGATCCGATGATCCATTCTTCGGGAAGGATCGTTAATCCCAACCAGTACCGTCCCAATGTACGTCCGGGACAGATGAGCGGAATGCCCCAGCTCAACAGACCGCAGTTTGTTCAGGGGCAGGGAATGCCTCAGATGCAGCAGGGTGAGACGCTTGCACAGCGTGGCATGACCGGACCGTTAAGAGGCGGTATGGCTCAGTTCCCCGGAGCTGTTCAGGATATGCAGGATCCGAATATGCAGCCTATGCAGCAGGGAAATGTCGCTTATGATGATCCCAATGCAATGCCTTCGCAGGGAGTACCCATGGGGACAAACAATCTGCCCCGCTTTAACAACGGTGTGGCAAACGGCGGATTTAATTCAAATGCGGGTACGGGACGTATTCCGACCAAGCCCCGTGAGCAGTTCGATATCCCCAGCTTCATAAGCAAGAGCAGGAGTAAGAAGCGCGACGAATGATACGCTGACAACATAAAGCTGACCGGATCCCCCTGAATAAGGGGGATTCTTATTATAAACAGGAATACATACTATGCGTATTTTAAAGGAGATAACATGAAAACAGGAAAGCCGGTTTTTGAAAAAGGACACACATACGTAGCCGGAATACTCAATCTTACACCGGATTCATTCAGTGACGGCGGAAAATATGAAAAGGAAGGCGCGCTTAATATCGTGGAGCGTATGATAGCCGAAGGCGCAGATATGATAGACATAGGTGCCGAATCCACGCGGCCCGGGGCTTTGACTGTGGATGCAGAAGAAGAAAAAAGACGTCTGATACCTGTGATAGAAGCTATACGCAGGAATTATGATATTTATATCTCGGTGGATACGTACAAGCCTGAGGTGGCAGACGTAGCATTAGCGGCCGGTGCGGATATGATAAATGATATAAGCGGTCTGGGTTACGGCGGTACCGATATGTTAAAAGTGGCGGCTAAGCACAAAGCACCGGTAATAATGATGTACAATAAGGATTATCATGGTCTTCCCGAAAAGAAAGAGGAGCTGGTAGAGTATATAAAAGATGTTCTTTCCGGCTGCGCGGATAAAGCTGCAGCAGAAGGTTTATCAAGGGACCGGATAATAATAGATCCGGGTATCGGTTTTGCAGGCGGGACAGATAACGATCTTACAATATTAAGAAATCTTGATGATATATGCAGCCTTGGCTATAAAGTAATGCTTGGATGTTCCAGAAAATCGGTGATAGGAAATAGCTTGGATCTCCCTGTAGACCAGAGGGAGGAAGCTACTATAGTAACCAGCATTCTGGGGGCTCAGGCGGGTTGTGCGATCGTGCGTGTACACAATGTGCTCTCAAACCGCAGAGCCCTTGATATGCTGTCAGTTATTTAGAACGTGATCTCGTGCATAAATACCACTTCGCCGTGTTTATTGAAATACAGATACATAAGTCCGCCGTCGGGATCATCAGACATACGATCGAAGAATTCATCATGGCTTAAAAGGGTATCGAATACATTGTCTGTAAAAGTAACATATACCGGACAGTCGTCACTGAGACTGTAGGTGGTATAATACTGATCGATGCCGGTAAAGGCGTCTGTATCGGGCTCATAGGGATCGTTCAGGCCCTGGGTATCTGCCGTTTTAAGTTCCACAAGATCTGCTTCTATATGGTCCGGATCTTTACCGGCCGACACGATCGCGTACGAAGAAGCGCGCTCATCCAGATCCTCGGACGAGGCTGATGAGAGACGGTCCGGAGTTCCGGCAAAATCCAGGGATGAAATATAGCATTGAAGTGCATACAGGCTGTAAGGGCTGTAATCGGGGTGGAGATATATTATATATGCATATGCATATCCGCGGTCTACAGTGCCTGTTGCGTTGTCGTATGCGCCCATCATCTGTGAGAATATGCCGATGTACCAGCCGGTGTCCTCGTTGCTGCCCTGAGTCCAGGATGCAAGTACGCTGGTGTTTCCGTTTACAGAGGTATATTTTGCAAAATTGCTGTCATCCCTGTAAGCTTTTCCGTAAATGGAAAGGCTGCCATTGTTAGGGTGATGGCCGGTACGGTCTAAACACATATCTACGAATTCGTCTTCTTTCCAGCTTATATCGGAATCGGGATCGGCCTTAAAACAGCAGTTCTCTATATGCATTAAGCTTCCGTCACTTTCATCTACATAGTAGTAGGTGTTATCATTTTCGATATTTGCTTCAACGTTTTTAAGACCGGGCAGATTGGCAGTATTGATAAGATACTGGCTGTTTTTGCCGGTGTTGTTATGGGAAGAAAAGCCGCAATCGTCTCCGGGATTGTACAGACCGCAGAAATACAGCGTTTCGGGATAATCCCGGTAATATTCGCCGGAAGAGGAAGCACCGAAGCGTCCGTAATTCATCCAGTCCACAAAGCCGTCCGGCAGATCCTTAAAGGGACAGCCGGGGAGAAATACGGTGAGTTCGGTCTGGGTCCCTATACCGTAAGGTAAGGTGTATTCGTACAGGATATTGTTTAATACTGCATTTGTTCCCGGTGTATCCTTGTATTCGATCTCACCGATGGTCACGTTGTAGATGTAGTCATTAACCTTTTCGTAATCGGTAAAGCGGCCGCTGAATTCACACTTATATACGGTCCCGCCCGAATATCCAGGGCCGGTAGAACCCATATCCGAATCCGAGTAATACCCTTTGAAGTTTCCGCTTTTGTCAACGTTCAGTGATGTGCCCCATCCGCCTGCACCGCTTGAAAAGTCGAAATCCCATTCAGACATCATCCCGTAAGGAGCCGGATCGGGATTGACAGGTTCCGTGGTGGGGGCGGGTGCCTGCGTGGGTTCTTCGGTGGGTGCGGCTGTGGGAGTGGTTTCTTCTATATTACCTATCGTACCTCTGCTTTGTCCTTCGTCAGAGGTGCATCCGCATATCATCGCAGCTGAAAGTATTGCGGCTAGCGCAACTTTATTACATTTCATGGTTGGTATCCCCCTTTCGCCTCAAAGTATAAAGAAGAGTTTTGCAAAAATCAAGACCGGGCGATCGGCTTGACATAATGAGGGATAAAAGCTAAAATTTAAGTTTGTTATCTTAAGGTAACGTTTGGTGTTTATTGCAATATCAGGGAGCCGGCTGTGGGCATATACGGAAAAGGAAGATCAAGAAAGTTAATGATCGTATTGGGACTGATCGCTTTGGTCTCAATGCTTTTTTCCGTGCGGCTGTCATGTGCGGAAAAACACCATTATTGTCATGGAGAAGATTGTCCCATATGTGCCTGTCTGCATCATTGCCGTGAGAGCATAAGGGATCTTTCGGACGCCATAGTGCCGCCTGTGATCGTTTTATTTGTACCTGTTGCGGCACAGGGGATAAAAGCGCTGTTCTTATGCGCAGGTATCTGTTATACACCCGTCGGCCTTAAGGTGCGCTTAAACGATTGAGATACCCCCGGTAACTGTCGGATCATATGTATTATCAGTTATAATCGGAGGTAGATCATGAGAAAAAAGATTTATGTATACATGACCGCTCTTCTGGCAGCGGTATATCTGTGCGCATGCAGTACGGGCAGCGCTGTTAGCGGTGATAAGGTTTCGGCTGCAGGCGATACAATAAGTGTTGTTACCACTATTTTTCCCGAATATGAATGGGTGAAGAGTATACTTGGAGAAAACCCCGCAGGGGCTGAGCTTACGATGCTTCTTGATAACGGTGTGGATCTTCACAGTTATCAGCCCACAGCAGAGGATATCCTTAAGATAGCAGATTGCGATCTTTTCATATATGTAGGCGGGGAATCCGACAAATGGGTCGCGAATGCGCTGCATGAAGCGGTCAATAAGGATATGATAGTGATCGATCTGCTGGATGAACTTGGAAATGCCGTTAAGGAAGAGGAGATCGTGGAAGGCATGGAAGCCGGGCATGACCATGATCATGAAGACGGTGACGGCGACGATCACGATCATGAAGACGGCGATGATCATGACCATGAAGACGGCGACGATCATGACCATGAAGAAGGGCCGGAGTATGATGAACATGTATGGCTTTCGCTTAAGAATGCGCAGACACTTTGCGGCAGTATAGAAGCGGCACTTGAAAAGATAGATAATGCCAATGCTTCCGTATATAAGACTAATCTTGAATCCTATGTAAGCAGGCTGGACGCGCTCGATAAAGAGTATGCAGCTGCGGTTGCTGCTGCTGACAAGGATACGCTTCTTTTTGCGGACCGCTTCCCTTTCCGCTATATGACGGATGATTACGGACTTAAGTATTATGCGGCATTTTCAGGCTGTTCCGCGGAAAGTGAAGCCAGCTTTGATACCGTTACTTTTCTTGCCGGAAAGGCAGATGAGCTTTCGCTTGGGCATATACTGATCATAGAGAGCTCCGACGGAAAGATAGCACAGACAGTTGCAACTAACATGTCATCGGGTGATGTGAGCATACTGACAATGAACTCCCTGCAATCCGTTACATCAAAGGATGTAGAGGAAGGAATAAGCTATATCGGGGTCATGCAGCAGAACCTGGAAGTATTAAAGGAGGCGCTACAGTAACAATGGCTCTACTTGAAGTAAAAGATCTGGCTCTGGGATACGATTCACATACTATCGTAGAAGGTCTTAACTTCTCGGTTAACGCCGGCGATTACCTTTGTATCGTCGGCGAGAACGGGGCAGGTAAGAGTACGCTTATGAAGACTATCCTGGGTTTGAGAGAACCTTACGGAGGGCAGATCGTATTAGGTGAAGGATTAAAGCGCAGTGAGTTTGGTTATCTTCCGCAGCAGAGCATAGTGCAGAAGGATTTCCCTGCATCGGTATATGAGATAGTACTTTCCGGGAATCAGGGACGCTGCGGCTGGAGACCTTTTTATAATGCAGATGATAAGAAGAGAACGTTTGAAGCTATGGAACGTCTGCAGATAACGGATCTGGCAAAAAAGTGTTACAGGGAGCTTTCGGGCGGGCAGCAGCAGAGGGTCCTCCTGGCGCGGGCTCTGTGTGCTACCAGAAGACTGCTGCTTTTGGATGAGCCTGTATCGGGGCTTGATCCAAAGGTTACCGTAGAGATGTATGAACTGATCGAAAGCCTTAATAAGGAAGGCATTACGATGATCATGGTGACCCATGATATACATGCGGCATTAACTTATGCCAGTCATATACTTCATATCGGCAGCGATATCTTCTTCGGAACACGTGATGAATATACGGCCAGCGAAGAGGGGCGGCTTTTCACAGACAGGAAAGGAGATCAGCCATGATAGATAAGCTTGTGATGTATCTGCAGATCCCCTTTGTAAGATATGCCCTGATAGTCGGGGTGCTGGTGGCTTTGTGTTCTTCCTTATTGGGAGTGACGCTGGTATTAAAGCGCTTTTCATATATAGGTGACGGACTTTCACATGTCGCTTTCGGGACTATGGCGATCGCATCGGCGCTTCGGGTGGCAGCCCATAATACACCGATCGAATCTGCGCTTTCGGCCACCGGAGACATGATACTGGTAATGCCGCTGACCATACTGTGCGCGGTGCTTCTGTTAAAGACCGGCCAGAACACAGCCGTAAAGGGAGATGCAGCCATAGCTATGCTGTCGGTCGGAGCTTTGAGCTTCGGCTATCTTATAATGAATATTTTCCCTACATCGGGGAATCTGAGCGGAGATGTATGTTCCACACTTTTTGGATCGACATCGATACTGACCCTGCTGCCGGCAGATCTGATAGTGTGCGTGGCATTATCTGTTATCGTGATAGTGGTTTTTGTTTTCTTTTATAATAAGGTATTTGCAGTAACTTTTGATGAGGATTTTGCAAAGGCAATCGGAACGCGTGCAGAATTGTATAATCTGATAATCGCCATAGTAACGGCTGTGATAATCGTTCTGGCTATGGATCTGGTAGGTACGCTTTTGATATCCGCACTGGTGATCTTTCCTGCGATATCCGCCATGCGCCTGTTTAAGAGCTATAAGGCGGTGACGGTCTGTTCCGTGATCTTATCTGTTTTTTGTGCGGCAGCCGGGATAATAATATCCATACTGGCGGGCACACCGGTAGGATCGACTATCGTGGCGGCAGATGTGGCGGCGTTCGCGGTATGCTGGCTTATAGGAAAGTTTGGGAGATGAAAGAAAAATGAAAAGAAAGATATTAACAGTATGTATTGTATTATCAATGCTTTTACCGGCTTGTTCGAACGCAGGAAAGACTGATACGCGTACTATGGGGACAAGTCAGACAGTAAATGATATACTGGAGCAGGGACTGGCCGAACAGGAGAAAAATGTGACCACGATATATACTCCCGATCCTACGTCGACGCCCACTCCGACACTCGCACCGACGGTTGCGCAGGCTTTAGATAAAGAGGAAGAAGAGGATGTGGTACTTAGTACGACCGAGGGAATAGACATAGACCTGACTTCGCTTTCCGCTACACTTGTATATTCGGAAGTATATAATATGATGTATATGCCCGAGAATTATGTGGGCAAGGTGGTAAAGATGGAAGGGATATATTCCTTTTATCAGGATGAAGCCAGCGGAAATGAGTATTATTCCTGCATCATCCAGGATGCAACTGCCTGCTGTGCGCAGGGACTTGAATTTATCCCCGGTAATCCGGAAGCTTTGCCGGATAACGGAGGGGACGTGACTGTGGTAGGTGTTTTTGACACATATAATGAAGGTGACTACATGTATTGTACGCTGCGAAACGCTACTGTTCTGTGATCTGACATAAAAAGCAGCGTAGTTCTTTTGCGGAGGAAATATGAAAGAGCATAAGCTTCCGAAATACGTCTGGGGAGAGCTTACGTCGCATAATATCAAAGAAGGGGATGTGCTGTGCACAAGCCCCGTAGATCTTTCTTTTGACTGTGAATATATCTCCGGTTTTGTATTTTTAACAGATAAGCTTATCGGTGTATATACCGAGAGACTGCCCGATGATCATGTATGGTATTTCAGGGGGACTAAGACCCAGGACCTTAAGGATGTGCAGCAGGGCAGTGACACAGATATACGTTTATATGATATCGAAAAGACAGAGAATA
>JAEEGL015465208.1_pt1 | contig 20120 bp, 16 predicted proteins | sample 9134231 | NCBI WGS metagenome assembly JAEEGL01 (sample SAMN16246548, study PRJNA631951) | gut metagenome | biome: gut microbiome; feature: rumen; material: fiber-attached | host: Bos | place: Iran: Karaj | collected 2018-10
AGTTCAAACAATCTGAAAGAAAAGGAATTCATTACAGGTAAAAATGTAAGAATTATTGGATTTAGTTTACCTGCAGCATCAAATGCGCCAAATGAATTGCTTAATCCTCCTGAAGATTGGGAAGAAGGTGAAGTAATAAACAATGTAAGAAAAATATTTGATGTTACAACATCTGTTGGAATGATAGATGTAGACCCAGTATTTATTGATGATGAAAACAGTTATCGTGCTAAAGTTATAAGAGTTTCTTGTGATGGATATTGGACTGCATATTATGTATTGAACAAACTTGGTTGGAATGAGAATGACCATTACAGCAGTATGATTGACCCTAAAAATATAAATGTTTATTTATATGAATTGACAGCTGACATTGGAACAAGTGTCAATACGAAGGTGGAAGTAACTGATTATTATCCATATATAGATACTTCAAAACCTGTTACAAGAGTTGTAAACGTTGATGAAAATGGAGTTGACATAGTACAAGAAAAATTTGCAGACTTAGCAGCTGTTCAGTTTTCTGTATTTATGCCAATAGCCGTAAAAGATAGAGAGAAGACTGCAATATATGCAGAATTTGTAAAGATAGAGAATGGTACATATGTATATAATATGGATTCTGTTAGAGACACTTTATGGGATGCACCAGAAGATAATACTAGTATTGAATCTATCATTGAAGCCACAGAGGAATCACTAACATATCCTTTTGGAAAATTACAAAATTATAAAAATATAAATTTTGATGATGAGGATTTAGGAAATTTCATAATCATTGCAAAGGATTTCAATGAAGGAAACTCACTTCAAACTTACACATCAACAAAAATATTTCCAGAGAATATATTAACAGAGTACAGAGTAATATTATACATGTACTACAAGACTTCAAATGCTGCATATCAAAAAATATATCTGGGAGAAGCTGAAATGCAGCAGTCATTAGATTAAAAAAGAGGTTCTTATGAACCTCTTTTTCTAGTTTTTAGATATGCTATAAATGTTTCTATTCTTGCAAATGTAGTTGAAACAAAGATAATTGGTTTACCTGTATTCAATAAATCTTTTAATTGCAAAACTTTTTTAGAGTAATCAGTATTCTTTATCTCTTCATTGATTCTTTCCATTTTGACAACATCCATTTTTCTGTAATCGTTGTCTTCCCAAGAATATCCGGAAAAGTTTATTCCTGGTGGAATAGTCTTTACTCTTGTTGAAATGTAATTTTTATCCCAAACGAATTTATCATCTTCTTTATAAGTTGGAATATAATTGTAATACAATGCTTTAAGATGGTCATAATACTTTTCACCAAAATAATTCATTATACACATTCCGAACATGCAATCATCAACATGTGGTATATTCAACCGGTTTTTCATTGAATAGTCACATCTTATAAACTTGGGCGAAACCTTAAGTATTCCTTCTCTTACATCTTTTGAGAATACCATAAAATCTCCTCTCGGATATAAATCATTGTAATAGTTCTCATCATTGATAAAGCTGTTTATTGAATTGCAATATACATTTTTTCTGTCAAATGTAATTATAGCTTTATCAAGAATTGGAATATTGATATAACAAGAAATATTGCATCTTACATACCAGTCATATTTGTCAGCTATTTTAAGAGCTTCAATTCCTTTTTCAAATGTATTGTATATAGATTCTTCAAGAGGAATTTTTACAGTATAGCAATGCTCATATTTTTCATCTTCCTCAACTACAGTTTCTGTCAACTCATTTTCAAATCCTCCATAGTAGAAATAGAAATCGTAAGTATGCTTAAGTTTCTTTTCACGTGCAAGATAATTGCAATAAGAGACATAAGTCCGTTTTATTGCATCAATATTTCTGGTTGAAGGCTCTACTAATGTACTTAATATTTGAATTGCTACTTTCATTTGTTCTCTAGTTTATATTCTGTTATATCATCTAACAAATTGAAATGAGGATGAATATATTGTTTAGGAAGTTTGTTTACAACTACTTGATACATTGGTACATTGAACATTATGATAGCATTCTGTCCATCTTGATAATTATAGTATCTTTCCAATATAGCTTCCCTGAGTCCTTGTATATTTGAAAAATATCTTTTTGCTGACCAACCATCAAGTTTCTTTTCAATGTCCTTTCTTATCCAAGACAGATGATGCATCTTTACAATGTTATAAGGTATAATATGATATACCTTGTTTTCTCCGTCTATAAAATATCTTCGTGTGGGGTCGGAAGCTTTGTCAAAACTTCCATATTTGAAATCAAACCTGTATTGTGACTCTGTAATAAATGGAACATAACACTGATACGGCCAAAGAAGAAGATGCTGATAATCTCTATAATAATTTATGTATTGACAGTACGCAACATGTATATTGTCATCTGCATTGATAATGTCTTTAGCTTTCTTGAAATCTATCCTGTCATAAAACTCATCTGAGTCAATGACCATACTGTGAGAACACTGTCTTTCATTTTGTAAGAAATCTAAAATGAAATTTCGTTTGTCTGTCTCTACCATTCTTGGTCCAGCTACTGGTTCTTCAGGATATAGATTATTAGGAACAAACCAGATAACATCATCTACATATCCAAGGTTTTTTAGATTTATTATGTTATCAATATCTTTTTCATCAATTGGGTCGCCGTGATAAGAAGTTTCTTGTAAACATACTACAATCTCATCACAAAATTCTTTCACTTCATAAATAATATTTGCAATATGTTCTGTTCCTTCAAATGCAATGATTCCAAGCCCCAATTTTGTTATCTTACTCATTGAAAATTACATTGTATCTTTTATGTGACCAGGGATCTACAATTACAACATCTTCATGCTTATCATCATATTCTGGAGCATCAAACTTGAAAGCCGTTCCCTCAGGAGTAATTACAAACATATTGTTGTTTTTGTCTCCTAGAATATAATCAGCATACAAATTGATTACATCATTAGTTTCCATATAAAAATGATTATTTTTAAATTATATACAAAAATAAAAGGAGGAATTAAATCCTCCTTCTATTATAATAATGTTTCCAAATATTTTCCCTTACAAATTTGTTGTAAGCAATCATCTAAAACATTTGCTAACCCTGAATATTGTGGATTATCTTCTATTTTTGTCTTCAAATCTAATGCTGCTCTGAATACTTCACTTAATATTGATTTTACATCTGTTCCTTCAGGAAGTGTTGGAACTACTTGTCCAACTTTTATTCTTACACCAAACAATCCCATTGAAACTTCTGCGACTTCATCTTCATGGGTTGTAAGCATTCCCATCAAATTGTCAGTAAGAACATGTTCTGCATGTCTTTCAGTTGACCAATGTATCTCTCTTAAACGGATTCTGAATCCTTCAAGTTTCTTAATATACTCCAATACTTCTACATTGTTTTCTGCTTCTTGAGGTTTTGCAGGAGTGTCAGGAACAAGCTTTGACAACTGATTGATTGTATTTGCTATATCTATAGAAGTATATTTAACATTATCATCAAGTCCTTCACATAGGCTTTCTCTATATCTAGGTCTCATTATCAATTTGTTAATTTCAATATTTATTTATAGCAAAGGAATTGAAGTCTCATTCAATGTCATTGTAAATGAATGGCAAGGGAATCCTCTCTTTTTATAAATCGCTTGTCTTTCCTTTCCGTGGCGGTACAAATAATTGTCTGAATAATAACCTTGTCCATACCTGAAATCATCTACAAAATCAATCATCATTGTCTTATCTTTGTCAGGATGTCTTCTCATTCCACGGCCAAGCAATTGTGCAAGAATCGTATCTGACTTTGTAGTTTCAACAAGAAAGATATTTCCCATATTTGCGATGTCAATACCTTCTGTAAAACAGTTCATTGATGCAACAATGATAGTATTTCCAGTAGTGTCATTCTCCATATCTTCTTTCATTTTGTTTCTGATATTAGGTTGAACACCACCATCAATGTAATACACAGTCTTCTTATCAGCATTCTCCTTTATGTAATTGTACATCTTAACTCCATATTCATTCTTAATATCAGAGAATATGACAAGTGTATTCTTAGTCGTCTTCATTATCATCTTGCAAATGAACTTGAACCTTAACTTAGAATCTCTTGCAAGTGTTTGTTCCATATCAAGAATCTTTCCTCCTGCAGTAGGGTCATCTCTATTCTTTGATATTCTTAAATTGTTAAGAGCTTCAAGTTTGTCTTTGTCCAAATATTTCAATTCAAATACATTGACAAATACAGGAGTAGCTGCATTCTCTTTGTTAATCAAATCATAAGAAGTCAAACGGAAAACAACTGGTCCAAGATATGACTGCAACATAAGATTCTCATAAGTACCTTCTTTTGGGAAGGTTCCTGTAAGACCAATCTTATACTTTGCATTTGTGCATTTGCTTAATATCTTTTTACAACTTGGAGAAGTTCCGTGATGGGCTTCATCCATTATGACGACATCATATTTGTCAAAAAATTCTTTTTTCTTCTTGCAAAGAGATTGATAGTTTCCAAATACAATTGTTTGGTCATATTTCTCTTGTTTCTTTGCACCAGAATGTATTTCACCGTAAGTCCAATTTGATACTACTTTATTGTCTGTATCATATTTCATAAACTTCTCTGATGATTGTGTAGTCAATACAGTCTTCGGTGTAATGTACAATATATGTTTGTAACCAAGTTTCTCTATCATATATTTGAACAACACATAAGTCATAAGTGTCTTACCACCTGATGTTGAAACTTCAGCACAACAATTCTTATACAATAAAATATTGTATATGCCTTCTATTTGATAATCATAAGGATACATGTTAGATTCCTTAAACAAGTCTGCTACATAAGCATTGAAGTCTTCTCTTGATACATTGCAATTAGTCATTCTACAATTGAAGTCATCTTCAAATTGAATAGAGTAATTGTACTTCTTGCAAATGTCAACAAGTGTAAGCCAAAGACCTGAAGGAATCATTCCATAAGAGTTCATAAAGGTTTCATCAACTTGTGCATAATTGTATTTCTTTTTTATAATATACCAATTAGGTATTTTTACACAAAAAGAAAGCCTCAGTTGTTTCATCTCCATTTGAACATCTGATTCACATACAATCCATTGATTGTCATATGTTAATCTTGCTTTAATCATAATAATACAAAAATTATATCTAGTTGCCCAGAAAATGACTATTTTATTTATACCGATAAATATAAAAATAGAATAGTGTGTAATGGCAATATCAATTCAAGAAGCAGCTGCACAATTTGCAAATACAATAGTTGCAAACCTAAATACTGCTGTTGCTCAAACATTAGGAGTCACTGTAATGTGGTTTAGAGCTACTCCTGATAAAAGAAGTCAGGACGTCATATTTCAAAGTTATACACTTTGGGGTGTGGAAGATTGTCCATTGACTCTTAATGTTATGTATGGTGACTCAGGATATGACGATGCTGCAATTACATATAATATTATGGGTCTTGAATACGCTGTCCCTCTCTGCCTGGAAATACCTGTGAAGACATGGTTTGAAATGACAAACAATGATGGAACACTTCCACAAAGAGGAGACATTGTATATATTCCTATTTCAAACAAACTTGTTGAAGTCGTAAGTATGACACCTGTAAAGAAACTTGGCGCTCAACTTACTAGTTTCAAAGTTAACTGTTCAATTTACAAGCCTACAAGAAGCAGAATTGTTGGTGAGAACCTTAAAGAATCTATCAAGAATCATACTGTCAATCTTGAATCTCAATTTGGAGATGACATTAGAGACACTATTGACAATATAACTGATATTCCACAGATTGGACAATTTGATTCTACACCAGATGACCCTGTCAAGGAGAATGCAAAGACTCGTAGAAAGTTAGACCTTTTGTCAAATTACAAAGTCAATAATGTAGTTTCTTATGATTTGGAAGTTGACGGTCATGTAGTCGCAAGGTCATACTACAATATGGGAATAGAAGAAAGTCCAGTAGTCAAATACATTGATATTCATGATGTATATGATTCAGAATCATCAAGATGTTATTCTTGTTGGGTAAACTTAAATGATTTTCAACAATTTAAGAATCTGAAATCATTAGAAGTTGTAAAGGAAGATGGACAATATTATGTAAACTTTACATCAAGTTCAAATGTAAAATACAGGGAAGGAGACAAAGTAGTCATTGAAAGAGGAAATCTTGTATTTTGTGGAGAACTCGTTTCACCAAATAAAGTTAAAGTGCCAAACACTTTAATTAATATGTTGAACAGAAAAATTCCTAATTGGAGTTCAATGCCAGGTTATATTATAAGGAAAGACAACCCTATAAATTTGTTATCAGGAGAACAAGAAAAAGGACAGTTCAATATTGAATTAAGAGGAAACAATTACATTTATATCACTCTTGGAGAAGAACATTTTTCTTGTCAATTACCTATAAAATTGAAATGTAATAGATGGTATGGTCTTATAATAAACTTTGGAAGTACATTCAATGCTTCAGTGTTTGAAGCAAACGGTGAACTGAAAAAAGTTGGAGAAGTTTCAAATGTTAAGTTCAAACTTGATTTGACAGGAACTTACACATCTTATGCAGTTAAAGCATCTGCTTGCAAAATGACTAACATAAGATACTTCAACAGAGAAATGTTAGACTTAGACAAACAAATTGTAAATCTCGTTTCTTACAACATTACAGAAAACGGAGATGCAATTGTTAATGACAGTGCTGATATCTTTATCGGCCGTGAAAATCAAACTAAATATCATCAATAATTATGCAAGACGGTGGAGTAACAAGAGGATCCGCAGTATCTGTAGCATCTTTAGGAACACCTACATCATTAGTTGCAAATGGTGGATTAGTACAATACACTGGTGGAGTAGATGAAATAGTCTATAGAAGAGGAACTCCTGAATATGAAGCACAAGAACAGCGCAGAAGAGCTGCAGACGCAGCAGCTGCAGCAAGAAGAGGAGGAATTACTGTAAACGGTGCAGATATGGTATTCGATGCAAGAATACAAAAAATAGTTAACGGTGCAACTCTTACACCGGGTATTACACCAGGCAGTTATTTTGGAAATTTTTATGAAACTCCTCAAGAATCTTTACGTGCTGCAGATGAACGTGAATCTGGTAGTGAAGACGAAGATGAGAACGTAAGAATGTGGGCAAAGCATAGAGCTGGAGAATTGGAACAACTTTGGCCAGCAGGTCAAAAAGAATACATTGCTTCACGTTCATTCATTCACCCGTATGCCCTTTTGACTCTTCATGGAGGTATTGTTGGAACATCATCAGATAAAACGTCATATCTTTATGATATGGCTGGTAGAAGAAGATATTATGAAATGGATGGAGATGCTACTGGTGGTTATGCAACTAATCCTACAACAACTGCTGTAATCAACTGGGGAAATCAAGATAAACGTCATAGATTTCCTTATGCATTTACTGATTTTGTATTCTGTAAGTATTGGAACAAGATACAAAACAATAGAATGATTACTCTTAGAAGATATCCAATGCCGGTTCCTGATAGTGCTGAACCTGCAAACTATGACAGAAATGGTGAAACTGCAAAACTTGCTGAAAATTCTAAAGAGGCTTTCTCACCAATGGCAACTGCAATAACATATTTCGGTGAAGGAACAGGAAACTCATTGAAAGATATTTTGAAATTTACAGTTGGATATGAATGGAAAGAACTCGAAGGAGACCTTTGGAAAACAACATCAAATCAAAATGAAGATGGTCAAGGAATTATGGGAGGAGCTGCCGGATTCTGGGGAACAGGCCTTTCACAAATCATTAGAGGATTAGGTATATTAGATGACTTGACAGGTAAACACAGAATTATACCAACAGATGCAGTTGGTATAGGTCCTGACCCATATTCAAACGGTCCTTATGAAAATAGAATAATTGGTCCTATCAATGTAATAAACAAAGTTTATAAAAGAGAAAGAGGTCTTAAGTTTTCAAATGACGGATTGAATATTACATTTGAATATGTTGCAAGACCTATTGCAGGTGTTAACAATAAAGCAATTATGCTTGACTTGATGTCAAATATGTTGACAATGACATCATCTAGTGGTACATTCTTTGGAGGAGCACACAGATATAGAACAGAAAAACCTGCAGTATATCCAATGAGAGATACATATTCATTGTCACAATTATACAAAGGTAATATTTTTGGTCATAATGGAGCTCCTGCAGTATTACTTAGAAATGCATTCTCTGATGAAAATGTTTCATTTATGACAAATTTTGCAAAGGACTTGTTAGATAATATTGGAAAGGTTGCTAAAAACTTATTAGATAAGGCATTAGGAAGAGATACACCAGAATCTAATCAACAAGGACAAGAAGGACGCGAAGGATTGAACAAACAAGGTGACAAAATAAAAGGAACTGCGGGAAGAGCAGTTGCAGCACACTTGCTTAAAGGAGCTTCTATTCCTTGGCTTGAAGGAGCAAGAGCATTGCTTACAGGTGAAGCAATTGGTGACTGGCATTTGACAATAGGAAATCCTCTTAATCCAATTGCAATGATAGGTAATTTGATTGTTGATAATTGTGAATTTGAACTCGGTGAAGAACTTGGTCCTGATGATTTTCCTACATCATTCAAAGCAACAGTACATTTGAAGCATGGAATGGGAAGAGATAGAGATGCAACAATGTCAATGTTTAATAGAGGTTATGGAAGAATATACTCACTTCCAGATGAATACAAAACTTCTTCTGCAGATTATCAGACAGTTGTTGATAAAGCAACTGACCAGACAGATGCTCAAACTAGACATGTTGACGCCAACCCATCAGGCTGGCAGACATCTGGTAGAGACTATGTGTCAAAGATAGCAGAGCATCCTCTTCTTAATTCAGGTGGAAGATATGATGCGGAATTGAAGAGTTATTCATTATCTATAAACGATTTCAATAAACCAATTGTAACTGATTATGGTGCAATGGCATGGCAACTTAAATGGACATTATAAAGAATATTTTATTTTATCATGTTTAATAATACAATTGATAGCAAAACTATATATGTTAATAATGATGATATTGAAGTACTTGATTTAACAGATAGTATATTCAAAAATAAAATCAATAGAAACACTGTATTTACATATTATCGTGTGCAAAAAGATATGGAAATGCGTCCAGACAAAATATCTTTTTCTGCATACGGTTCAGATATGTATGCTGAAATGATAATGAAATATTCTTACATTGACAATCCATTTGCAATTGAATACAAAGATATCATAGCAGTTCCAGTATTGTCAATGATATATACTGATGTAAAAGATTTGTATATGAGACGTGGAAATCCTAATGGCGATGATTACACATTTGTTAAAAACTGGCATAAATATATTGATAAGAGTAAGATTCCTACTACTACTTCAACTGGTGCAGGAAATTTATTTGACACTACCAGTTCATCTTCAGGAACTTCTTTAACTGCTTTATCTGGTACTAGTCTGTATGTAAACACATCAATCAACGATTCATTTTATAATGATTTGGATATAAGAGAAAGTTACGGAAATGAAATGGGTTATGGTAGTGATTACAATATGACAGATGGAAATGATGAATCATATTCCGGTGGAGCTGCAGACTATCCAGGTTCTAACACTTTAGATTCAAACGGCTATCCTGTAAGAGAAGAAGGTGACCAAACATATACAAACAAGCCAACAGGAACAAATACACTAACTGATGGATTTAGTGGAGGTTCAGGAAGTGGAAAGAGCGCAACTACTTTGAACAATGACATTTATGGAAGTAGAGGATATGGACAAGGGGGAAGAACATACGGTGATGGCTCATATTCATACAATAATGGATTACTGACAAATGGTGTAACATATGATGACAATGATGAAATATTTACAGGAACATTGTATGATGAAAACGGAAATGAAGTAAGAACAACTTCTACCAATACAGATATATTCAATCCTAATGAATACGGACCAGTAGAACCGAATATGGCAAATAACAATACTTCAGGAATTAGTATCATAAATGGAAGAATATACTTCGGTGATTCTGGTGTATCATCAAATCCTAATGATGTATCTGATGTTGACGGAACAAATAAAACAGACAATCCTTATGTTGACTGCGCAAGAACAGGAGTGACTCTTGGTCAGTTCTTAAATGCAACTACAAAAAATAATCTTAAGTATAACAAATGAGTGATGTAAAAACAATATGGCTTAATAACTTAAAAACTCCTGCTTCATATAGCACTGAATTTCAAAATACAAGTGCTAACATCACTCGTCTTGTAGAAGACCCTGACATAAAAAAGAGAATTGAATTTGATGAGATTTCTCTTCAAGCAGACCAACACGTTCCAAACTTGGAAGGTTCTTATCCTGTATATACTGTTCTTGGTAGTGACTATCCAATAATTCGTATCAATGATGCTCTTGTAGCAAAAGCAGATATACAAGAAATGACAATATCATCTGAGGGATTTGTTCCAACAATATCATTGTCTCTTAATTTTAAGACTTCAGAGTTTATTAACAGGCATATGCCAAAAGATGGTGATATGATTTCAACATATATGCAAGTCAATACTACAGCATTGAATTATTTAAGAAATGATTTTATAGTAACATCTTGTTCATCATCTATAAAAGGAAGCCAATACAATAAAGTATATCTTGAAGGAAAGATGTTCATTCCAAAAATATATTCAATGCAACCATCTTTTGGAGTAATAGGAACATCAAAAGATGTTTTCAAGGAAGTTGCAAAAGAATATGGTCTTGGATTCGCTTATAATGATGAAGATGATACAAATGATTATATGGATTGGATATGTTGTAAACAACCTCTTCAAGAATTTCTTACAGATGTAATACATCACTCATGGAAAGATGGAGTTGATTTCTATAAAATGTGGATAGATTTGTATTACAATATTTGTTTTGTAAATATGAATAAATTCTTGCTTTCAAGTGAAAGCACTGAAGATGATTTGGATTATACATTCAGGACTATTGTTACAAATTTTTATGAAACTCAACTTGACAAGACATCAGAGCATGTTGAAAAAATTATAAAAATCTTCTCAAATGAAGACTCATTTAGAGATTCACCGTTTTATATTAAAAAATGGAGTCCAGTAAATAATTCATCAAGTATTTCTCTTAGTACTGGTTATGAATCTGACTCATTTGCATTCGTTCATAATCAGACAGTATTTGAAGGAGACCCTGAAAATTGTTTCAATGTTTCACAAAATATGCCAAACTATGATGAAACGAAATTGAATGACCATATCATATTCAGAGGTAGAGGAAAATGGGAAGAAGGAAAGCAACCAAAAGATGATTTAAGAAGAGTAAACTATGATTTTGCTAATGAATATATTACAAGTACTTGGTGCGGCGTAGAATATGTAATGAATGAAGAAGATGCAAAGAATAAAGACAATACACAGTGGGCAGGAAATGTTCATCCTAATTATGCACACGCACCGTATCATAACAATATAAACAATAGAGAACTTGATAAGATGTATATTGAAATTGAGTGTCCTGGACTTTGTTTACAAGTTATGAGAGGAGAAAAAGTTCCAGTGTATTTGATATATCCTACTTTGATGGATGCAGCTATCAATAGAGCTGAAAAGAATCAAGATACATATTCAAAGACAAATACATTCTATTCTGGTTTTTATATTGTAGATTCTGTATCTTATCATTATAAAGATAAAAAAGATACATTTAGCAATTATACAACAAAATTAGTTCTCAAAAGAAGAGAATGGCCTACTCCTGAACCAGTGCAAGGAGAAGATTTGTATGACAAAGATTATGAAAGCGTATAAAAATAATAAGGTAGAAAATGGCATTAAGTGATATATTAGACGCTTATGGAAACGTCGTATCAAAAATAGGTAATACTGCTAAAGCAATATCTGGATATGCAACAAAGGGAAACTCTTTGTTCAGGTCTAATGATGCAGATACTTCTGACAAGATTAGAGATTTGTATCTTGGCGGATTCTTAAAAGATGAACCTGCATTTTCTCCTGATGTGTTTTCACGTCTATTTGATGAACCTACATATCTCACATTCAGAATTGAATTTATGTTTGATTACAATGCATATATTGAAGATTTGTACGGAGATTACAGCACTCAATATGATTATTTTCCAGAGCCATTGCTTGTGATTCCTTCTGAAAATGACAAACAATTTGCAAAAGGAATAGCAAAGTATTCATCATACAATTATTTGGGAAACAATTTAGGTGACTATTACAGACAAGATATTTTATGGTTGTTTGTAAAAGGTTTAAAAGACCTGACAGAAAATTATTCATATTATTTCCAATCAGTAGAAGGCCTTGGTGATTTAATGAAAGTCAATCCTTCAAATGGAATAAGAATCAAAAATGATGAAGGAATAATCAAAATAAAATGTTATGAAGGACTTGATTTGAAAGTTACACAACTTATGCAATTGTATAGAAAAGCTGTTTGGGATGATGTATATCAAAGATGGATTCTTCCAGATATGATGAGATATTTTGCAATGAAAATTTATGTATCTGAAATAAGATTGTTCCATTCAATGTCAAGTCAGACACATTCTAGAAGTGGAGCAATGTATGACATACCTGGAACAAGAAACAGAAATATATATGATGTTGCAAGCAATGAACTATTAAGAAAGGTTGACAATATCATTGAGACAGCTTCTGCAATTTCTACAAGGTTCTTAGGAACAAATTCTATAGTCTCAAGAGCATTAGAGAAAGCGAATACTACAGTTGATGCTGTTGAAAACTTCCTTACACTTCCTGGTGATTATATAAGATTGTGTAACAATGCAATAAATGATGTAATGCCTACAATATGTTTAGAGTGTCATCAATGTGAATTTGTTATAGATGATACACTTGCTCACATTAATACTTTGTCATCTTCTAATTCAAAAGAGCAGACAGAACCTTCAATAGCAATAAAGGTCGGCCGTTTAGTTGACAAACAAATTTATCCGTTGAATGTAAGATTACAGACAGCACACGACAGATATATCATTCCAACAGAAGGTAATGACATGAGTGGAATGTATTTGGATGACAATATTCTTAGAAAGGCTTATGATTATACAAACGACCAGTTCAAACTTGATGACCGTGCAAGAGAATTTGAAGTTGATACAAGAATATCAAGCGGAAAGAAAAGAATACGTTCACAGATAAACACTGAAACAAATGATGCAATGGCATATGAATTGTTTAATGCACCAAAGACTACTACTGCTATGTCATTGACATACAGTATATTAAATCAATTTAGACCTGAAGAAGCTTTATCTGCTGCTACAACAATAAGAGAAATAAAGTCATCATTAGACCACGGAACTTATGCACAGATGATTAAGTCAATGGCTACTAATGAAGAAATGCAGAACAGGATAAAATATAATGTATTCACTAATATTCTTGATAATATTTCAAAATCAACTGCTACTGAAAATGCATTGACGAGAATGAGTAGAGAATTGTTGTATTATATGCAAGAACAAGCTAATGAATACCGTTCAAAAGCAACAGAGGTCCAACCAGATATAGAAATATAAATATAAAAATGACAATATAATTATATATGGCAAGAGTAAGATTTACACGTCCTGAAACCATTTCAATGGCTACAATAGGAACAATAACAGGATTTGGTATGGTAAGCAGAGGAAGTTATTCTTCTGCTACAGACTCATCAAATCATCTACAAAACAATTTTGCCAGACCTGACAAGTACTCATCTGCTACAGACTCATCAAATCATTTGCAAACTAATTTTGCAAGACCTGATGATTACTCTGCAGCTACATTAGATTCTAATAAATTGCAACAGGATTATGAACGTCCTCTTGATTATTCTGCAGCCACATCAGAAGACAACAAGCTTCAAATAAATTTCCAAAGACCTGATGAATTCTCATCTGCATCTGCAGATACTAATAAGTTGCAACAAGATTATGAGAGACCAGAAGAATTTTCTGCAGCATCATCTGATGACAATCAGATTGAACAGAACTTCCACCGTCCTGATGATTATTCTGCAGCTACTAATGAAGACAACAAATTGCAGCAGAACTTTGAACGTCCAGAAGACTTCTCAGAAGCAACAGATGATGACACTGATTTGAAGAATCCTTATGAGAGACCTGATGAATTCTCAGCAGCATCTGCAGACAGTAATGAGATTGAACAGAACTTCCACCGTCCTGAGGACTTCTCTGAAGCAACAGATGATGACACATTGTTAGAAAATCCTTATGACAGACCTGAAGACTTTAGTGCTGCTTCATCTGATGACAATAAGATTGAACAGAACTTCCACCGTCCAGATGAATTCTCTGAAGCTACAGATGATGATACTGATTTGAAGAATCCTTATGAGAGACCAGAAGACTTCAGTGCTGCATCTTCAGATGACAACGAGATTGAACAAAACTTCCATCGTCCAGATGAATTCTCTGAGGCAACCGATGATGATACTAAGATAGCTAAGCCATACAATAGACCTGATGATTTCTCAGAAGCAACTGATGATGACACTGCTTTGAAGAATCCTTATGAGCGTCCTGAGGACTTCTCAGAAGCAACTGATGACGATACTATGTTAGAGAATCCATATGAGAGACCAGAAGACTTCTCAGAAGCAACTGATGACGATACTGCAATAGAGAATCCATATGAGAGACCAGATGATTATTCAGCTGCTACCAATGAAGACAATGAAATTGAACAGAACTTTGAACGTCCTGAGGACTTCTCAGAAGCAACAGATGATGACACTGCATTAGAAGCACCATATACTCGTCCTACTGATTTCTCTGAGGCAACAGACGATGACACTGCTTTGAATACTCCTTATGAGAGACCTGAAGACTTCAGTGCAGCTTCATCTGATGACAACCAGATTGAACAGAACTTTGAACGTCCTGCTGATTTCTCAGAAGCTACAGATGATGATACAAATGTAAATACTCCATATGAGAGACCTGAAGACTTCAGTGCAGCTTCATCTGATGACAATCATTTGGAGCAAGACTATGAAAGACCTGCTGACTTCAGTGCAGCATCTTCAGACAGCAACAAAATTGAACAAGATTTTGAAAGACCAAAAGACTTCTCAGAAGCAACAGATGATGATACAGAATTAGATATGTTTGGCAGACCTAAGAAATGGTCAATTGCAACTGATGAAGAAAATGATATTGAATAATTATGATTGAAGATAAATTTTATGTAGGAAAGGTAATATACAATGAAGACCCAACATTTACAGGAAGATGCAAGGTCCGTGTGTTTGGAATGTTTGATGGTTTGGAAGATAAATTCATACCATGGTTTGCTCCTATAAATTCAGGTGTATTTTCTACAAAGGGAGCAGGAAGTATTTCTGTTCCAAAGATAGGAGATATAGTAAGAGTAAAATTTGCAAACAATGATTTATATTCTGGTGAATATACTTCTCTTCAATGTTTAGACCCTGAACTTGTTAAAGAAATTAAAGATGATTATCTTGGAGCACATGTATTGTTGTTTGATGCAGAAGCAGAATTAATGGTTTCATATCAGAACAATGCAGGATTCAAAATATATCATAAAGGTTCTAGAATCATAATTGACCCAGACAACACTATCCAAATAATTCACTCAAATAATTCTAATGCTATAACAATTGATAACAATAATATCTCTATAACATCAGCAAGTACAAGTGGAGGAGGAAGCAATTCTACAGGTTCAATCAATATTACATCTGGAAACACTGTAAATGTAAATGCAGACACTGTAAACATAAGCGCAAAGAATGTACGGCTTGGAACTAATCCTGTATATTCTGCAGTCAAAGGAGAAACTTTGCAATCTGTTCTTCAAAGGTTCGCCGCAGAAATTGATAGAAAATATCCGATGGGTGTGTCATTGTCGGCATCGAATTATGGAGAAATACTATCAGGAAGTGTTAAAATTTCACCAAGCAATAACAATTAAAAAAGAGGTCCAATTGGACCTCTTTAATTTTATTTCTTTACTTCAGGACCTCTGAAATAAGGTTTGTTTGCAACGTGTTTGTGTTCATCTTCTTTGCTGTCTACATTACCAACTTGTTCAGTTTTGTTTGTTACATGATTTGACGTCTTTACAACAGGAGCAGGTTTTGGTGCAGGCTTCTGTACAGGTTTCTGCTGTTTTGGTTCAGGCTTCTTTTCTTCCCAAATTGGTTTTCCATCATCATTCATATATGAAAGAATATTGTCATCATCTTCTTTCTTTTCTTCTTTGTCTTCCTGAATCTGGACAGGTTGACTAGATTCTTGACTAGTTTCTTGGTTAGAGTCTTCAGAAGTGTTCTTAATATTTGTTGCAACCATGTCAGTCATCATCAATGCGATAATAGGAAGTATAGCACCGATAATCCAGCTTACAATAACTTGAATAGTGTCTTCACTTACATCTTCAATAAAGAACAAAAGCGGTTTTGCTAAATATTGATAGTACTCTGCTTCAGATAATGAAATGTATTTGAATGTTGAGTATACATTACCGACAACTTGAACTAATGTAAGAACTATCATCAATATCCAAGGGAGTGCATTCGATTTGTTCTTTTCACTTAACAATATTGCAGCTAATGACAATGCAAGACCAAGTTCAAATGAGAATGCAAGAACAATACTCATCCATGTAACATTACCGATATTGAAGAATTGTACTGCGTGACAGAATGAAATTGTTGCAACGAGAAGATACAAGAACAAGAATCCCCAAACGAATACTTTATCTAATACTCTCTGTTTCATAATTATTGTTGTTTTTCTTTTTCAACAGTCACTACAACTGGTTTCTTTGCAAGTGCTTCATTCTGCTTCTTATAAATCTCTAATTGTTCATTCAATGACTTTATTTCATTGTCTCTATAAGTAATGACATGTTTCAAGCTGTCAATATACTTTGAACTATTTGAATAAACTGTATTCATTGAATCTATTACATATTCAGTCTGCTTAACTTGCTTATTATACTTTCTCTTATAATTTCCTGAAGATGTGCACTTGCTGACAAACATCAAAGCTAACAATACTATGACTATTGTTTTCCACTGACGCTTGAAAAAATCTTTAAAGTTCATATCTCTAATGGTTAATTTTGCATTTTGATATTTATTCATAAAGGGAGCTAAGTGCTCCCTTTAATTAAAACGTAGGCATTGAAAAGTTATTCAATGTTGGAACTGTAAATCCTTTAGCAATATTGTTAATATCAGGCATATGAGACTTATAATCATCTAATGAAGGTGTCTTGTACTCTTCTGCCTCTTGTTCATACTTTTCTTGTTGCTTTTGTTGTTCCTTGTTCTCTTCATCAACGTAGTCACTGTATGCTTTATACAATAGCATTATGTCATAAAACGGCATTTTCCACATTTCAGGTGGTGGTATATGCAACCGTAAAGCAAAAACAAGCTCAATATTAACAAAGGATTGATAGGGGATCTTGAATAGTGAAAAGAGCTTTAATTCCGCCTCGAAAGGTTAGCGGAATAGTTACCTCCTGTCCATTCTCATCCTCATATTTCAACTTAGGTTCTGCAGCTGCAGCAAGAGAATCTCTTACATGTCCAATCAATGACCATTCTTTTACTGACCACATTTGTGACTCTGCAACCATCTCTTCATAAGCTCTCTGAGAAAGACCGCGGAAATCTGCAATAAGCATAGGAGCATAAAGAATGAAATCACTGTCAAATCCCTCACGAGCCATATTCTTTGCTTGTGCATAATTCTTCAACCAAGCAGTTGCACCAAGTGAAGGAATATGCATACGAATTGTACGGCCAGTCTTGAGATTGAATACGAAACATCTCTCTTCCTTTGAATAGTGATTCATGATATCCTCAGGAATAGTAATGAAGTCAATCATTTCCTTTGTAACAGGAATATCCTTTCCTTCTGAAATAGGAACCATCAATTCATTATCACCGTCAAGGAAAGTAAATTCACGGACAGCAAGCAACAAATAGAATCTGTCAATATCTTTGAGGTCTTTCCAATTTCCAGGAATTGTACCAGGATATTTGACAGTAACACATCTTTCAATGATATAATTAAGTATATCATCAACCTGTGAAAGTTGTGCAGTATCTTGGTCATTCATTGTTGACCAGTGTTTGATTTCTTCTCCTCTTGCAGCACGAATAAGAATTCTAGTTCCTTCTGGATAGAACAAACCCATAGTAGGAAGTGAATCTACAGGAATATTCAAATATCCAAGATTATCATGGTATTTCAAGCCATCTGCTGCTTCAGCTTCAGTTCTTCCTGCCAAACGTTGCTGTCTTGCAAGTTCTGCAGTTGTAGGCTGTTTCTTCTTAGGTGGTGGAGGAGTCTGCTCTGCCTGAATCTGTGATGCAGGAGTAACTGGTGTTACTGTTGCCTGCTCTTGAACTCTCTCTTGTCCCTCTAAGCTTGAAACATAAGCATTTATAGCTTCTCTTTCTTCTTTTGATGTTGGCATAATATACGAATATATTTTAAAATTTTATCTATTAAGATTGATATAGATTAAAATGTATATCTCATGTTGTATAAAGAACTTACAGAATTATCATTATTGTATGCAACTACAGAAATATATCTATCTGCAGGAGCAACATTATACAACTTATTGATATTTGTTGAATTTATGTTGAACTCTAATTCACCAAGCATAAGATTCATATTACTTGAATAAGTAGGGTCTATGATGATGTCATTTCCATTGTTGTCTTTAGCATACAACTTATAATAAGAATCAGTCAAATCAACATACTTTCTATTTCCATTTATATCCTCTTGCTTGAATATGAACTTATAATTTCTAGGAGCTTTGCTGATAATCAATGTGTAGTTTCCGTCGGCCATATCTCCTTGTGCCACAGACAACGTGATATTAGAAACATTATAAAATACTTTGACATATTTTGCTTGAGGACCTACGACATTAGATGCACCTGTAATGGCTTGTTTGGTTTCAACAATCTTGTTGTATACTTTGTATGACAATGTATCTGCAAATGGAAGTTTAGCACCTTTACCCCAGAAACGGTTTATATTGTCTCCTGTCTCATCAGAATTTGAAAGAGTCAATGAACCTTTCTTTACAAATTGGACGCTATCTTCAATGTTCATCAATCTCATATTGTAATGAAGAACAATTGTCAAATCATTAAGCTCTAAGTTGTTTTGCTCATGTTCATCAAAGAAAATTGGACGATAATAGAATTTTGTAATCTCATTTTCAGGAGTCGTAAACAGCTGTGACAAGCTGTATGTCTCTTCTTTTACTATCTTGTTTTCTGTATTGACAAACAAACACTCTATTTCATGAAGTACTACCCATTTTCTCATATCATATTCTGGTGTGTAGTCTTCATCAACTAAATAAGTACTTTCTCTCTTTATCAATGATGTGTCATACAATGCAATTACATTGTTAAATGACTGAACTGTTTCATAATTCAAAGGCATACCTTTCCATGTACCATAAAATTCAATATATGGATAGTCAGGATTTACTGCAATATAAACTCCAAGATTGTCACTTTGAATATTTTGTGTAGGAATAGAACCTTTGATTGTGCTAGTTCTAGCAAATTGACATAAAACATTCTTATTCAAATAATTATGTCTGACTAATTCTGCTGTAGTATAAGCTATGTCACTAAGTTCTTTGTTGTCTTCATCAATGTATGAATACATCAATCTAATATTAGCATTCATATTGATATTCAACAAGTTCTTTATAGTGTCATACTTTAAATTAGGATTGTCAGGGTCTTGAATTTCTTCTTTCAATTCTCCACCAACTTCTATTCCTTTCAATGATGGCACAGTTATCTCAATATACTTGTCATATATGAAGTTTCCAAAGATTACAGGTTTCGTCATATACTTGACATACTTATAAGCATTTGACCTTGTATAAAAGAAATTGCACAAGTCCAACATTTTTCCATCATTTCTCGGTATTGACACTCTCAACAATGCTCCATACATATCACTGAA
>JAEEGL015879909.1_pt1 | contig 20119 bp, 9 predicted proteins | sample 9134231 | NCBI WGS metagenome assembly JAEEGL01 (sample SAMN16246548, study PRJNA631951) | gut metagenome | biome: gut microbiome; feature: rumen; material: fiber-attached | host: Bos | place: Iran: Karaj | collected 2018-10
GCAACACGGCAAGGAGCTCTTCAAGAGCATGGGCTGCGCCTACTGCCACCGTCCCTCATGGCAGACGGGCGGCGACGACTTCACTGACCCGACGGGCTTCTTCGCCGACAGCGACCCGCGTCTGCCGCGTCATCCCAACCAGAAGATCTGGCCTTACAGCGACTACATCCAGCACAAGCTCCACATGGAGAACGACATCCGCACGGGCTGGTGCCGCACCACGCCGTTGTGGGGTAGGGGACTCTCGGCCATCTGCACGGGCCGCAGCGACCGTCTGCACGACTGCCGCGCCCAGACCGTTATCGAGGCCATCATGTGGCATGGCAACCCCCAAAGCGACGCCCGCCGCTCGGTGGAGAAATTCCGCGAGCTGTCGAAAGAAGACCGCGACGCCGTCGTGAAATTCATTGACGCAATTTGATTATCCCTTGTAGAGACGCGCCATGGCACGTCTCTACAGCGTTAAAACCAAACAATCCCGCCAGCAATGGCGGGATTGTTTAGTTTTAACAATATTCGTTTTTATTTTATGCATCGAAAACCATTTTTTTCCTACCTTTGCGTCATAAACCCTGTCATCATGAAAAAACGCATACTCACCCTCTTCATCCTCATAGCGATGACGCTGACGGCGTCGGCCACGGACTTCATCACCAACGTGATGCTTCTCGGCAACAAAAACCAATCTTCGTTCAACAGCATGTTAAGCGACCTCACGGCAGCAGGTTGGATAGACATCAACTATGACCTGAACTCGGGCTGCGGCTCCGGCAGCGACTACATCCACCTGCTCTACAGAAAGCAGAGCAGCTTGGGCAACACGGGTGTACCCATCACTGACTTCTACATCAGGACAGGCAACAATCCCCCCAACAGCCTAACCCACGAAGGAAGAACCTACTATCTTGTTCCATGCAACGGAAGCGAGAGTTTCACAAACAGCCAAGGCGACCTGAACAACAATGCGGGTGGTGCCTACATCCACCTCTATTACACCAGGGATGCCTTGACGAACAACCACGGCGTCACTGGCATCACCTTCAACGCCACCCAAAGCGGTGCCGTGGGCGAAAACGGCGGTAGCACAGGCTATGACCTCAACTCGGGCTGCGGCTCCAACTCCGCCTACATCTATATGCATGTTGCCACCACCTCGGGGGCCAACGTGGTGACGTTGAGTACGGGGAGTGGAGAAGTGCAACTCCGAAACGGCCATATCCTCACAGGCACGGGCGGCGCCGACACCAATGTCACCATCGCCGACGGTTCCACGGTGACCTTAAGCGGCGTGAACATCACCGCCATTTCCAATGACGAAAACCACCAGTGGCCAGGCATCTGGTGTTTGGGCGATGCCGTCATCGTATTAAGTGGAGGCACAACAAACACCGTAAAAGGGGGATATTACAGTTCCGGCATCTATGTGCCTGCAAACAAAACCCTCACCATCCAAGGCAACGGAACACTCAACGTTACAGGCGCACAGTCTGCTGCAGGTATCGGTGGCGTCGCCGGCTTCTATTCCCCATCCTCTTGTGGCAACATTACCATCAACGGCGGCACCGTCAACGCCACTGGCGGTGATTATGCTGCGGGTATCGGCACCGGTGACAGCGACTCTTGCGGCAACATTACCATCAACGGCGGCACCGTCAACGCCACTGGCGGTGAGTATGGTGCGGGTATCGGCAGCGGCTATCAATCCTCTTGCGGCAGCATTACTATCAGCGGCGGCACTGTCAACGCCACCAGCGGCGGATTTGCGGCTGCTGGTATCGGCAGCGGCTACGACCTATCCTCTTGCGGGAACATCACTATTACCCAAAGCGTGACCCGCGTCACCGTCACAAAAGACCCCAATTGCGACAATGCCATCGGTGCGGGCTATAATAGTACCTGCGGCACCGTCACCATCGGCACCGTGGAGACAGGCTTCATCACACAAAGCCCCTTCATCACCTTCCCCTACAATGTCGCCTTCAATGCCAACGGCGGTACAGGCACGATGGCCAACCAGTTTTTCATGTACAACGTGGCGCAGAACCTTACAACCAATGCCTTCACTAACGGGGGACTTCACTTCTTAGGATGGGCCACTTCGGCCAACGGGTCAACCGTCTATACTGATGGGCAGAGCGTGAGCAACCTGACGCAGACCGGAGGTGCCACCGTGACCTTATATGCGAAATGGACAAACACGATAACGCTGACACAAGAAACCGGAGAAGTGCTGCTCCTAGACGGTAACATACTTACTGGTACGGGAGGCCCCAACACCCGCGTCAAAATTGCCGACGGTGCCACGGTGACCTTCAGTGGCGTGGACATCACCGCCATTGCCAATGACTATAACCACGGCTGGCCAGGCATCGATTGTTTGGGCAATGCCGTCATCGTCTTGGGTGTGGGTACGACTAACACCGTAAATGGTGGATATTACCGTTCCGGCATCTACGTGCCTGCAAACAAAACCCTCATCATTCAAGGCAACGGAACACTCAACGTCACTGGCTGTGATTGTTGTGCGGGCATCGGCAGCGGCGTCAACCAAGCATCATGCGGCAACATTACCATCAGCGGCGGCACCATCACGGCCACTGGTGGTGCCGATGCTCCGGGTATCGGCAGCGGCTACAACCAATCATCATGCGGCAACATTACCATCAGCGGCGGCACCGTCACAGCCACTGGCGGTTATGCTGCTGCGGGTATCGGCAGCGGCTGCATCCAATCCTCTTGTGGCAATATTACCATCAGTGGCGGCACCGTCACAGCCACTGGCGGTGAACGGGCTGCGGGTATCGGCAGCGGTTCTAGCCAATCTTCTTCTTGCGGGAACATCTCTATTACCCAAGGCGTGACCCGCGTCACCGCCACAAAAGGCGACCAATGCGACAACGCCATCGGCGCGGGCTATAATAGTACCTGCGGCACCGTCACCATCGGCACCGTGGAGACAGGCTTCATCACACAAAGCCCCTTCATCACCTTCCCCTACACGGTCGCCTTCAATGCCAACGGCGGTACAGGCACGATGGCCAGCATGCCCTTCATGTACAACGTGGCACAAAACCTCACAGCCAATGCCTTCACCAACGAGGGACTTCACTTCTTAGGATGGGCCACTTCGGCCAACGGGCCAGAAGTCTATACCGATGGGCAGAGCGTGAGCAACCTGACGCAGACCGGAGGTGCCACCGTGACCTTATACGCGAAATGGACAAACACGGTAACGCTGACACAAGAAACCGGAGAAGTGCTGCTCCAAGACGGTAACATACTTACTGGTACGGGAGGCCCCAACACCCGCGTCAAAATTGCCAACGGTGCCACGGTGACCTTCAGTGGCGTGAATAACACCGCCATTCCCAATACCGATATTCATCAGTGGCCAGGCATCGATTGTTTGGGCAACGCCGTCATCGTCTTGGGTGAGGGTACGACTAACAGCGTAAAAGGAGGATATTACAGTTCTGGCATCTACTTTCCTGCAAACAAAACCCTTACCATCCAAGGCAGCGGAACACTCAACGTCACTGCCGGTGATCATTCTGCGGGTATCGGCAGCGGCAACTACCAATCTTGCGGCAACATTACCATCAGTGGCGGCACCGTCACAGTCGCTGGCGGTAATCATGGTGCGGGTATCGGCAGCGGCTACCACTCCTCTTGCGGCAGCATTACTATCAGCGGTGGCACTGTCAACGCCACTGGCGGTTTTGCTGCTGCGGGTATCGGCAGCGGCTGCATCCAATCCTCTTGTGGCAATATTACCATCAGTGGCGGCACCGTTACAGCCACTGGCGGTAATTATGGTGCGGGTATCGGCAGCGGTGAATACCCATCCTCTTGCGGGAACATCTCTATTACCCAAAGCGTGACCGGCGTCACCGCCATAAGGGGCGGCTTATCCGACAACGCCATTGGCGCGGGCAAGAACAATAGTACCTGCGGCACCGTCACCATCGGCACCGTGGAGACAGGCTTCATCACACAAAGTCCCTTCACCACCTTCCCCTACAATGTCGCCTTCAATGCCAACGGCGGTACAGGCACGATGGCCAACCAGTTTTTCATGTACAACGTGGCACAGAACCTCACAGCCAATGCCTTCACCAACGGGGGACTTCACTTCTTAGGATGGGCCACTTCGGCCAACGGGCCAGAAGTCTATACCGATGGGCAGAGCGTGAGCAACCTTACGCAGACCGGAGGTGCCACCGTGACCTTATACGCGAAATGGACAAACACGATAACGCTGACACAAGAAACCGGAGAAGTGCTGCTCCTAGACGGTAACATACTTACTGGTACGGGAGGCCCCAACACTCGCGTCAAAATTGCCGACGGTGCCACGGTGACCTTCAGTGGCGTGAACATCACCGCCATTGCCAATGACAGTGACCACCAGTGGCCAGGCATTGATTGTTTGGGCAACGCCGTCATCGTCTTGGGTGAGGGTACGACTAACACCGTAAAAGGAGGATATTACAGTTCCGGCATCTACGTGCCTGCAAACAAAACCCTCACCATCCAAGGCAGTGGAACATTCAACGCCACTGGCGGTGATCAATCGGCGAGTATCGGCAGCGGCTTCTACCAATCTTGCGGCAACATTACCATCAGTGGCGGCATCGTCAACGCCACTGGCGGTGAGTTTGGTGCGAGTATCGGCAGCGGCTACCACTCCTCTTGCGGCAGCATTACTATCAGCGGCGGTACTGTCAACGCCACTGGCGGATTAGCAGCTGCTGGTATCGGCAGTGGTCCCTTCTTTTCCTCTTGCGGCAGCATTACCATCAATGGCGGTACCGTAACAGCCACTGGCGGGAATTATGGTGCAGGTGTCGGCAGCGGCAACAACCAATCTTCTTGCGGCAACATTACCATCAGTGGCGGCACCGTCACAGCCACTGGCGGATACGAAGCTGCGGGCATCGGCAGCGGTGAAGACCAATCCTCTTGCGGGAACATCTCTATCACTCAAGACGTGACCCGCGTCACCGCCACAAAAGGCAATAGTTGCGACAACGCCATCGGCGCAGGCAAGAGCAATAGTACCTGCGGTACCGTCACCATCGGCACCGTGGAGACAGGTTTCATCACACAAAGCCCCTTCACCACCTTCCCCTACACTGTCGCTTTCGATGCCAACGGCGGTACGGGCACGATGGCCAACATGCCCTTCATGTACAATGTGGCACAGAACCTTTTGGGAAATGTCCTCTACTGCATAGGCTACTACTGGGATGGATGGGCCACTACACTGAACGGACCGGAGGTGTATGACAACGAGCAGAGCGTAACCAACCTTACTGATACCCCCGACGGCACCGTGACGCTCTATGCGAGATGGATTGCGGTCAAGCCCAACGCCGGCTACGGCACAGGCAACGGCGGCTGGAAGCTGATAGCCTCGCCTTTGGCCAATGCTGTCACGCCAACCGAAGACAATGGCTTCATCACCAATGAATTTGACCTCTACCGCTTTGACCAGGCTGCCGATTTAGAATGGGAGAACTGGAAGCAGACGGGCAACCACTACCACTTCAACCTTGAAAGCGGTCGCGGCTACCTCTATGCCAGCCAAGCCAACACTACCTTGGTGTTCGACGGAACGCCCTACAGCGGCAACGGCCAAGTGACCCTCACCAAGACCGCCAACGTCAATTTTTCGGGCTGGAACCTCATCGGCAACCCGTATGGCGCGGAAGCCGTACTCGACAAACCTTTCTACAGAATGAACGCGGGAGGCACAGCACTCTCGGCACAAGTGGAAGCCAACAGCATCGTGGAGGCCAAGGAAGGTGTATTTGTGCAGGCCAGCGCCAACGACGAAACGGTCATGTTTGCCTCCCTGTCGCGCCAAGGAGAGGCAGTGCCAGTGCTTAACATCAACCTCACCCGTAATCGAGGCGAGGCCATCGACAACGCCATCATCCGCTTCGACGGCGGACTGACCCTTGGCAAATTCACCCTCCACAAAGAAGACAGCAGGATTTACATCCCGCAGGACGGCGAGGAATACGCCATTGTCAACGCCGAAACCACGGGCGAGATACCCGTCAATTTCAAGGCCTCGAAAAACGGCACTTATACGATTTCGGTGGATGTCGAAGGTTTGGAATTGGGTTATCTGCACCTCATCGACAACATGACGGGCCTCGATGTAGACCTGCTTGCCACCGCGAGCTATACGTTCGAGGCCAAGACGACGGACTATGCCAGCCGCTTCAAGTTGGTGTTTGCTGTAAATGACGGCCCTTCGACAGGCTCAGGGACCTTTGCTTTCATCAGCAACGGCAACATCATTATCAACGACGGCCCTTCGACAGGCTCAGGGACCTCAACGTTGCAGATCGTGGATGTGACGGGACGCATCGTTGTCACCCGTGGCGGACGCATTCAATGCGTTCCTACCAGTGGGATGACGCCGGGCGTGTATGTCCTGCGCCTCATCAACGGCGACGACGTGAAGACGCAGAAGATCGTGATTGAATAATGATGATAATGATGTGGGGGCGAACTTCGGTTTGCCCCCACATCATTATTAATGAGGACATTCCCGCCCAAAAATCGCCAAATATGGGGAGGTTGGGTCAGCGATTTTTTTCGGACATTTGCAGCGTAATCTGAAATAATCTAGCTATGAAATACATTCGACACATCACATCAGTGCTGATTATCATACTCATCGCCGTCCTCGCCGCAGGCACCGTCGTCGAGAAGCTGCACGGCTCGGAGTTTGCGCTGAGCCATGTGTATGGCACTTGGTGGTTCGTCGGCTTGTGGGCAGTAGTGGCGGGTCTCATGGTCTATATGGCGGTGAAATGCCGCATGTGGAAGAGACTGGCAGTCTGCGCCTTGCATGCCGCCATCCTCTTGATCTTGTTGGGTGCCCTGCTCACCAAACTCACGGGACAGCACGGCCGTATGAAACTCGAACCCAACCGTCCCAACAGCCAGTTTTTCATCAAACATGGGGACGACATCACCAAAGAGGCACTGCCTTTCAGCCTCGTCTTGGACCGTTTCGAGATCGAGAAATACCCCGACAGCGAGAAGCCCAAGGACTTTGTGAGCTACCTCCAGCTCCGTGATGGCGAGAGCCAAGAGGACATCGTCATCTCGATGAACCACATCTTGCGACACAAGCATTACCGTTTCTACCAAAGCGACTACGACGAGCAGGGCAACTCCATCCTCGATGTCGCCCGCGACCCATGGGGCATCGGGGTGACCTACGCGGGCTATGCGCTGCTTTTCGTTTCTTTTGTGGCATTAGTGGGATGGCCGTCATTGCGAGGAACGAAGCAATCCATAAGCCGCAAAGCTCTCAGTGCCGTCACTTGGTCGTGGATAGGGGTGCTGGCCGTCTTGCTCGTGTTCCTCTATATCAGGATGCTCACCCATCCTTTGCTCCCCGTGCTGCGTTCGCCATTCTTCAGCCTCCACATCTCGACCATCGTCACAGCCTACGCCTTGTTGTTAGCCATCATGGTGGTCGGCATCGTCGCTGTCGTCAAGCCCAAAGACAAGGCGCGTCTGGAGCGGCTGAAAAGCCTTAGCACGGCGATGCTCTACCCGGCCGTCGCCTTGCTGGCTATCGGCATCTTCATCGGCGCGATGTGGGCCAACGTTTCGTGGGGCAACTACTGGTCGTGGGACCCGAAGGAGGTCTGGGCCTTGATAGCCCTGCTCATCTATGCCGCGCCGCTGCACGAAAAGGTCTGGAAGACCTTCCAGAAGCCCTTGTTCTTCCACATCTATGGCATCCTCGCCATTTTGAGCGTGGTCATAACCTATTTCGGCGTGAATCTGCTCTTGGGCGGCGTGCATGCCTATTAAAACACTCGCATCAACGCCCTGTGCGGCATGCTCGTTGACGGAGCTGCCGTGACGTTGCTTCCTCACTGGCTCGGTGTAGGACTGACACCGTTTTGTTGGATAATGACGAAAAAAGTCGTACTTTTGCCGTGTTATTATCCAATGGGAAGTTGAAATTAAACATTTTATCAAAAATGAAACAGTATGTAACATGGCGTTTGATGGGCCTGATGTTGGCCCTTTTTGTATTGTTTTTTGGCATTACGGATGGATGGGCGCAAAGTCCTTCCTTAAAGACGGTCGAGATACCAGATGGTGTCGCTCCGATGCTCCGTGCCGACGGGATGGTCACCAGCCACTGGACTCAGGATTATCCTTACAATCAATTCTGCCCGAGAGATCCTAGGAACAGCAATGCCTACAGCTATGCCGGCTGTCCCGCCATCGCCATGGGGCAGATCATCAATTATCTGCGGACGACACAAGGCACCCGCTTCACGGATGATGACGACTATGCCCATAACTATGCCGGTCGCAACTACATCATTGATGACGACTGGGAGACCTTGAAATTCTTGTCATTCCCGCTGTTGAACGAGATGTTGGACTCTGTTGACGCCACTTTCGAGCGTGGCGAAGAACTGTCCGACGAGTTGGCCGCCGCCGTGGTTTTTGCCTGCGGCACGGCTCTTACCCAAGTGTATACCTCGGAGGGCTCCGGCACCTTCTATGTGGATCAGGCGTTGGCTGCCTACCAACGGTTTGGCTTCTCGGACTGCGTGCTGTTTCGTGAACCCGATTCGCTGATGTATGCCACCTTGATCTCCAATCTGCAAGCCGGCTATCCCGCCCACCTGGCTGTCGAGGATCCCTCAGGGTCGTACGGCCATAATGTCGTGGTCGACGGCTATCGCGAGGTGGACGGCAAGTTCCATATCAACTTCGGCTATGGGGGCTATCTGGACGACTGGTACGACATCCCCGACCCGAATTTCTATTACGGGATGACCGTGATGGAGGGCATCGTCTTGAACATCATCCCTGACGATGCACCTTTTGCTATTCACCAGCCTGTCAGCCAGCCGCCGATGGAAGTGTATCCCAACCCCGTCTCTGATGTCCTCTATCTGAAGAACCTGCCTTGCGGAAGGGTGGAGTATTCCATCTTCAACATGATGGGGCAGGAGGTGGTCACTGGGGCCTCTCAGGGAGCTATCTCCGTTGAGGCTCTGGAAAAGGGACTCTATTTCTTGCAGATAAAAGGCAGAAACACGCCACAGATGCTGAAATTCATCGTGAAATAAACAATAAACGACAACGATATGAAAAGCTTGAAAATGACTTTGGTCCTTGCGACCATGACGCTGGCCGCCGTCTCCTGCGGTCCGAGACAAGAGGCCTCCAACGAAGAGGCACAAAAAGAAGAGACCCCCAAGATGCTGGTGGTCTTCTATTCACAGACCTCCAACACCAAGGTGGTGGCCGATTTGCTGGCTTCGCAGCTCGGTGCCGACTTGGCGGAGATCGTCCCCGTGCAGCCTTACGACGGCGACTTCCAGGCCACCATCGAGCGTGGCAAGAAGGAACTCGACGAAGGCACCTATCCTGAGATCCAGCCCCTCGCCTTCGATGTGGCCAACTACGACGTGATCTTCATCGGCTACCCGATATGGTTCGGCACCTATGCACCGCCTGTCTTCACCTTCCTGGATCAAGTGGACCTGAGCGGCAAGAAGGTCGTCCCGTTCTGCACCTTCGGCAGCGGAGGACTGGAGTCGAGCGTGAAGGACCTGGTCAAGGCCGAGCCCAAGGCTGAAATCCTTCCCGGCTATGGCGTCCGTGCCGCCCGCCTCGAAGCCGCTTCCAAGGAAATCGACCAGTTCCTGAAGTCAGGAGGCTTCATCCAAGGCGAATACACCAAGCTGGAGGAGTTCCCTGAACAGCATCCCGTGAGCAACGAGGAAGCCGCCATCTTCGATGCCGCCGTGGGCGACTATCCCATGATGCATGCCCAAGCCAAGAGCGTGGCTTCGCGCGCCATCCCCGAGGGCACCGAATACCTCTTCACCGCCGTCGACCTCCCGCGTGAGGGTGGTCCCGACATGCCGCCTGCGGGCGAGATGCAAGTCTACGTGAGCGTGATAGGGGAGGAAGCCCCTGTGTTCACGAAGGTGATCAGGTAATGACAGGATCGCCAAATCCATGAAGAAACGAGTCTTTTTGACCGGCGCCACGGGCACGATGGGCTGGGCAGGCCTGCAGGAACTGCTGAGGTATCCCGAGCAGTATGAAGTAACGATATTGGCACGCCCCAGCAAGAAAAACAAAAAGAAGCTGAAGCCCTTAGCGGGTAGAATCCACGTCGTTTGGGGCGACCTGACCCGTTATGAGGACGTCTTGCAAGGCGTGCAGGGCGCCGACTATGTGCTGCATGTGGGCGGGATGGTGTCGCCGATGGCCGACTATCATCCCGAGACGACGCTGCGCGTGAACGTGAAGGCAGCGGAGAATGTGGTGCAGGCAGTCATGGCACAACCCAACCGCGACGAGGTGCGTGTGGTGTATATCGGCTCGGTGGCCGAGGCCTCCGACCGTAACGAGCCCCTCCACTGGGGACGCTGCGGCGACCCCGTCTTCGCCAGCGACTTCGACTACTACGCCGTCAGCAAAATCGCCGCCGAGCGCATCTTCGCCGAATCGGGCCTCCGCTATTGGGTGAGCCTGCGGCAGTCGGGCATCCTTTACCCCGCCATCCTCAAGAACTTCGACCCCATCATGTTCCACGTCCCCATCCGTGGCATGCTCGAATGGGCCACCGTGGAGGACTCGGGCCGCCTGCTGGAACGCGTGTGCCGCGACACGGTGCCGTCCGAATTCTGGAATCGTTTCTACAACATCAGCAGCGGGCCGCAATACCGCATGACCAACTACGACTTCGAATGCCGTGTGTTGAATGCCGTCCACTGCCCCCGTCCCGAGAAGATCTTCAACGCCAACTGGTTCGTGCTGAAGAACTTCCATGGGTATTATTACCTCGATGCCGACCTGCTGGAGGACTATCTGCACTTCCGCGCCAACATCCCCTTAGACGCGTATTTCAAGCAGATGAGCGACAGCCTGCCCAAGGTTTTCCGTCTGGCCAAGATAGTGCCTCCGGCCATCATCAAGTTGGCGCTGCGCTCATTGGCTTACAAGAAGAAATACGGCACGCAGTATTGGATCAAACACCATGACGAGAAACGCATCCGTGCCTATTATGGTAGCCTGGAACGCTATCACGCCATCCCTGCGTGGAAGGATTGGGACCTCTCGGAGCCTGCTGGCCGCGACAAAGCCGTGCCTATCGACCATGGCTATGACGAGACGAAGCCGATGTCGGAGCTGACGCTGGCCGATTTGCAGGCAGCGGCTGCGTTCAGGGGCGGCCGCTTGGTGTCGGAGTCCTATTCGGGCAATCCGGAGCTGCTGCTGACATGGGAGTGCCATCAGGGACACCGCTTTGAGGCCTCGCCCAAGCTGGTCTTGGAAGGCGGCCACTGGTGCCCCGAATGCCTGTCGGACCACTGGGACGGCTTCCCCGAGGTGGCGCGACATAATCCCTTCTTCGCACAGGTATATAGAGGCATAAATACATGAAAAACAAACAACAAACAACAATGAAACACCTAGCATTACTACTCGTCGCATGCTGCCTCACGCTGGGCAGCTGCGCACAAAACAGCAAAGGAAAGGAGAGCAAAGAAATGAAAAAGACCTTGATTGTTTACTTCTCGGCCACGGGCACCACCAAGGCCGCCGCACAAAAACTGGCCAAAGAATTCAACGCTGACCTCTATGAGATTACGCCGGAGGTCCCTTATACCGATGCCGACCTCAACTGGCGCGACAAGACCTCGCGTTCCACGCTTGAGATGACCAACAAGGCCTCGCGTCCCGCCATCAAGGGCCGCTGCGAGAACATCGCCGACTACGACACCGTGTGGATCGGCTTCCCCGTGTGGTGGTATACCGCACCGACCATCGTCAATACCTTCATCGAGGCCCACGACCTCAGCGGCAAGACCCTCAACGTGTTCGCCACCAGCGGTGGCAGCGGCGTGGAAGGATCGGCCGGCGACCTCAAGAAGGCTTATCCTCAATACACTTGGGGCGAGAGCAGGTTGATGAATTGAGAAGCGTTTTGTCGTCTTACACCGCCAATAGCACCAGCAGCTGCGCCGTGAAGATGCGTAGGAACATGGTCAGCGGATACACGGTGGCATAGCCCATATTGGGCAGTTTGCATCCCTCGGGTGCCACGGTATTGGCGAAGGCGAGGGTGGGAGGGTCGGTGTGCGAGCCGCCGATGAAGCCCATCAAAGTGTAGTAGTTCATCTTGAGCACCAAACGGCCGAAGAGTACGACCAAAAGAGGCGGCACCATGGTGATGATGATGCCGTAGACGACCCACATATAATGCTCCTGCACGGTGGCGACGAATTGTCCGCCGGCACTCAGTCCCACGCCAGCGAGGAAGAGCGCGATGCCTACCTCACGCAAGGCGTGGACGCCCTGACCTTCGGTAAACTCGGTGCTGAACCAGCCTCTCTTTACGCCGAGCCAGCCGCCGAGGATGGCTACCACCAAGGGACCACCCGCCAAGCCGAGTTTGATGGGAGCCTTCATGCCCACGGGAATCGGGATGGATCCGACGATGATGCCAAGGGCGATGATGACGAAGATGGGGATTAAGGCGAAGCTGTGCTTCGCTGAGTTTGGAGTTGAGGGTTTAGAGTTGAGAGTGGGTTCCGACAGGGTCGTCGGCTCTGCGGCGAGGTTCTTGGGACGGAAGATGATGCAGGTCATGATCATGCCCACGACGGCAAGGGGATAAGCCACGGCATAGCCTGCCGCGAGGCGCTCTGCACCGCCTTCGATGCCCATGTCGGTGACGGCCTGTTGGGCCGCCGACAAGCCTGGCGTGTTGGTGATGGCGCCAGTGTAGACGCCCGCCATGTCGGCCAAATCCTGATGCGCCACTTTGGCGATGATGATGGTGATCAAAACACCCAGCACCACATTGACCAAGGCCATCAAGTTGAGAGCCAAGCCGCCTTTCTTGAACGACTGGAAGAATCCCGGACCCACTTGCAAGCCCACGCCTACCACGAAGAGGATGAGACCGAACTCCTTGATGACATGCAGCATGTCGTGGTTGAGCGTGACGCCGCAGGCGCTCAAGGCGATGCCCACGAAGAGCACCCAGGTGATGCCCAACGAGATTTTGGCGATTTTAATTTTACCCAAAAGAAGTCCGATGAAGATGGACAAGGCAAGATATAGGATGGTGGGCCCGACGCCCGCACCGGTGAAAAGACTCATCATGATAGTTTTCGCTTTGCTCTAATTGCGGCAAAGATACGGCTTTTAGGCGTTCCGCCCGCCAAAACCGGATAATAAAACCGTCGCCTCTGCGTTTTCTATCTGTCTTTCGGCACGAATTTTGACCGATTTTGCCGAGCATAAAGGAGAATTCCGTAATTTCGTCCCAAATTTTGACATAATGAAATCACGACTTAAAATTGGCATGATGTTAGGAATGGTGCTGCTGCTAACCATCACTGCATCAGCACAAAAGCATATCGAAGCCTATGACCCCGAAGCCCTTTTCAACGAGGGCGTGCTGGCATTCCAGAACCAGGAATACGGGGCGGCACTCTCCACCTTCGCCCAATACCGCGCCCAAAACGCCGACGCCAAGTCGCAACGCTTCGTCGACGCGCAGTATTACGAAGCCGTCAGCGCCCTCTACCTCGGCCATGCCGACGGCCCTGCCAAGGTCATCCAGTTTGTGAACGACAACCCGGGCAGCACCTGGGCCCGTTATGCCAATTTCCTCTATGCCAACCACTTGTTCCAAAACAAGAAATACAAAGAGGCGCTGGCCATCTACGAGAAGACCGATGCCTTCGCCCTCACCAACGACGAGGCCCAGCAGATGCAGTTCAACACGGGCTACGCCTATTTCCAGTCGGGCGAGCTCGACAAGGCCATGCCGCTCTTCCACGGCTTGATGATGAACGAGGGTAAATACCAAGACCAGGCGCGCTACTATTACGCACACATCCAATATGTCAAGGAACGCTACAACGAGGCCTTGGACAACTTCCGTCGTCTGCGTACCCATGGCGAGTATGCCAAGGTGGTGCCGTCCTACATCATGCAGATTGACTACCTGAAGGGCGACTATGAGTCGGTGATCTCCGACGGTCCCGAATACATCCGCAAGGCCGACAAGAAACGTAAGTCGGAGATGGCACAGATCGTCGCCGACGCCTATTTCCAGCAGAAGGACTACGACAAAGCGCTCGAGTATTACGAGATATACAAGAAAAACCTGACCCGTGGCGTCTCGCGTGAGGCCTACTATCAGATGGGCGTCAGCAAGATGATGAAGGGCAATTACAAGGGCGCCGTCGCTGACCTGCAGAAAGTGGCTGGCAACAGCGACATCCTGGCGCAGTACGCCTCCTATTACCTGGGCTCGGGCTATGCCAAGACCGACGAGCCGAAATATGCCCGTAGTGCGTTCTACAACGCCTATTCCGCAGGGTTCGACAAACAGCTCGCCGAAGAGGCCCTGTTCGACTACGCTCGCCTGAGCCTCATCCCGGGCGCCGACCCCTTCAACGAAGCCGTGGGGCTGCTCGACCAGTATGTCGCCGAACATCCCAACTCGGAACGTAAGGCCGAAGCCGAGGAGATGGCCATCTACCTGTTACTCAACGCGAAAGAGAATGACGAAGCCCTTAGCCGTCTTGAGGCGATGAAGAAGAAAAGCAACGAGTTGCAGACCGTTTACAACGACCTGCTCTACGCCACCGGCATCGATAACTTCCAAAAGGGTTATTACGACAAGGCACAGGTCTACTTCTCCAAGATCATGAACAGCAAGCAGTCGGCCGCCAACAAGGCACTGGCCTGCTTCTGGATGGGCGAGTCGGCCTATCAGATGGGCGACCACAACAAGGCTGGGAAATACCTCACCCAGTTCAAGAGCATGAGCGGAGCCTCGGGCCTGCCCGAATACGGCCTCGCTGACTACGACTTGGGTTATATCTACTACCAGAAACCCGACTACACTGCTGCCGCCGAACGCTTCAAGAGCTTCATCCGCGTGGTGCCCGACAGCCAAAACGACCTCAAGACCGACGCCTATGTGCGTCTCGGCGACTGCTACTTCATGGACCGTAGCTACGACAAGGCCATCAACTACTACGACCTCGCCACCCGCGTCGGCAAACGCAACGCCGACTATGCCCTCTATCAGCAGGGCCTGTGCTATGGAGCCAAAGGCAACGTGAACCAGAAGATCAATATGCTCAACGACCTGCTGCAGTCCTATCCGAGCACGCCGTATTATGAGCAGGCCCTCTTCGAGATCGGCAACACCTACCTTGTGCATGGCGACAAACGCTCGGCTATCGCCAACTTCAACCGTCTCATCAAAGACCGCCCGCGTTCCACCTACACGCGTCAGGCCATGATGAAAGTCGGCATGATTTACTACAACAACAACCAGTACGACCAAGCCCTCACCAACCTGAAGAACCTCGTCGCCTCCTATCCCAACACCGATGAGTCGCGCGAGGCACTGAGCATCATCCGTAGCATCTACATGGAGCAAAACAACCTGGACGAATACTTCGGCTATGTCAACGCCAACGGCGGCCAGGTGAAGGTGACGCAGCAAGACTCGCTGGCCTTCGCCAATGCGGAGAATTTCTACCTTGACGGACAGTACCAGAAGGCCCAGACCGCCTTGCAATACTACTTCGACAACTTCCGCAACGGCGCCTATGCCCTGAAGGCCCACTACTACGCCTACGAATGCGCCGAGCGGGTGGGCACCGAAGACCAAGTTGTCACCCACCTTAATTATATTCTGTCGCAACCCGACAACGACTACACCGACAACGCCCTGCTCAAGATAGCCCGCATCGAATACGAGAAGGGCAATTACAAAAAAGCGGGCGAATACTATGAGCGTCTGTCGCGCATCACCGAGGAGCCGCTCAAACGCCTCGAGGCCCTGGAAGGCAGCATGAAGAGCTACTTCTTCCAAGGCAAGTACGACAAGGCCATCGAGATGGGAGAGAGCCTGCGCCAGTCGCGCGACCTCACCGACGAACAGGTCAACCAAGTCAACCACATCGTGGGCAAGTCGTACTACGAGAAGGGCAACTACAACGCTGCCATCGAGCGTCTCGACAAGAGCGCACGCAACGACAAGTCGGAGTATGGCGCCGAGAGTGCCTACTACTCCGCTGTGGCATCCATCAAGCTGAAGAAATATGACGAGGCCGAGAACAAGGTCTTCGACATCTCCGACAACTTCTCGAAGTATGACTACTGGGTGGCCAAGTCGTTCATCGCCCTCGCCGATGTCTACGTGGCCAAGGAAAACTACTTTCAGGCCAAGGAGACCCTCCGCAGCGTCATCGACAACTACAAAGGCAACGACCTGAAACAAGAAGCCCGCGCCAAACTCGCCGAGGTGGAACGCAAGGAACCCAAAGTGAGCAACAGCAACGGCATCGAACCTATAGAAATGGAATAAACCGAGCCCCGTAGGGGCGTAGGACATTAAGCAGGCGGTTTCAACCCCTGCGCATAAAAACAAGAACAATGAAACGACACATCCTAATAGCAGCCCTGGCCCTGCTCTCCCTGCAGGCCTTCGCCCAACACGACGAACAAGTCACCGTGGAAGGAAAATACCGCCCTAAGGTCAACAAGGTCAGCAAGCTGCAGCTGCACCCCGAGACGCCACAGCCCTCCTACGAGTTCCCCAGCTCGGAGGTCACCCCCAAGGAGACCACCCAGAAGTTCGCCCTCGACCTCGAGAAGATCGCACCGACGGGCTACGCCTCCAAGAACGACAAACTCGTCACCCCGACGCAGAACTTCGTCATGGCGGGCATCGGCACGAGGCTCTCGCCGCTGTTCCTCTACAAGCATAACTCCATGCTCACCAAGACCCTCGGCCTCGGTGTGGGCATCAAGCACAACTCATCGTGGCTCGACATGAAGGACTATGCGCCTTCGAGCTATATGAACAACGCCTTCGACATCAACCTCTCGACGAGCAAGTTCGACGGCTTCCAGCTGGATGGCGGCGTGTACTACAAAAACGACATGTACCACTTTTATGGCATCAACCTGGCCGAGAACCCGCTGACGGAAGAGCAGATCGCCGTCTACGACCCGAAGATCACCTACAACAAGGTGGGTGGACATTTGGGCCTGGCCTCTACGACCACGCGTGTCGGCGAGCTGAGCCACGATGCCCATGTCGACTATAGCTATCTGTTCGACAGGGAACACAACGTCGACGTCGGCTATTCACTCGTCTATGCCGACAACTTCTGGGGCGACAAGGAGCATCCACAGAAGATAGGCATGGATATGGGCTTCCAGTATGACTACTGCCTCGGCAAGGTCAACAACCTTTTTGTCGTCGACCGCATCTGGTTCAAAGCCAACCCGTTCTTCGAGATGAGTGACGAGTTCTACCGCCTTCGTCTCGGCGTCCGTCTCGACGGCGCCACGAAAGGCTCCGACGAAGACAAGTTCCTCACTGTCCACCCCGACCTGAGAGGCAGCCTGTTCGTCCTCAACAAGAAACTCGAGTTCTATGCGGGCTTGAACGGCGGTCGCAAGATGCTGCGCTTCAGCGACGTCGTGGACGACAACCCCTTCGTGTCGCCCGACCTCAACCCGTCGCTGTGCGTCGAAAACGTGAAGCTCGGCTTCGAGGGCGGCATCCGCACCAACATCGTCGAGATCGTGGACCTTCATGTGGGCGTGCGTTATCGTCAGACCGACAACGACCCGCTGTATGTCTACCACATCCCAAGCTCCAACGAGGTGCCTCAAGGCTACGACCCGCTGCTGAACGCTTTCGACATCGTTTACGACGAGACGCAGCTGGTGACCGTCATGACCGACGTCCGTGTCAAGATGCGTAACAGCCTCACCGCCGATTTGGGCTTCGCCTACAACAACTGGAAGCCTGAGGCGGAAGAATACGCCTGGTATCGTCCGAAGATGGCCGGCAAGCTCAAACTGACTTATCAACTCAACGACAAACTGGCCTTCAACACCGCCTTCCTCTATCAAGGCGGCCGCTACGCCAAGGTGTGGGACGGTGTCGTCGACTGGCAGAACTTCAACTTCAAGGCTGAGAAACTGAAAGACGTCTTCGACCTCAGCCTCGGTGCCGACTATAAGGTGAACGACCAGATCACGGCCTTCGCCCTGTTGGATAATGTGGCTTGCCAAAAGTATCATCTGTACTATAACTATCCGGTTACCGGCATCCAGTTCTTCGCCGGTGTGAAGCTGAGATTCTGAAAACGTCTCAAACGCTCTAAAAAGCCTCTTCTCGTTGAAGGGGCTTTTTCTTTCCTGCGTGCGCGAGACAATAAGGTGTTTTTGAAATTTGCCCATTTTTAGGCCGATAGAGCCGTTTTGGTCGAAAAACAAATTTTTCAACTTTTTTGTGCGTCGTGCCGAAAAAATCCGTATCTTTGCACCTTTAATTGAAATACCTTAAAAATAGCAAAATGACTGAAGAAGAGAAAAGAGAATTGGCAAGCGAAGAATATGGTGCCAGTAAGATTCAGGTCCTCGAAGGCCTGGAGGCCGTGCGCAAACGTCCGGCCATGTATATCGGCGACGTCCATTTCCGTGGCTTGCATCATCTGGTATATGAAGTAGTCGACAACTCCATCGACGAGGCCATGGCGGGCTATTGCGACAAGATTGACGTGCGCATCCTGCCGGGCAATTCCATCAGCGTCCTCGACAACGGCCGTGGTATCCCCACGGGCATGCACCCCAAAGAGCACCGCTCGGCCCTCGAGGTGGTGCTGACGGTGCTGCACGCCGGCGGTAAGTTCGACAAGGGCTCCTATAAGGTCTCTGGCGGTCTGCACGGCGTGGGCGTCAGCTGCGTGAATGCACTCTCCACCCACCTCACCGCCGAGGTCTACCGCGAAGGACAGATCTTCAAGCAGGAGTATGAATGCGGCAAGCCGCTCTACGACGTGAAAGTGGTGGGCAAGACCGACATGAACGGCACCCGCATCACCTTCACCCCCGACGGAAGCATCTTCCAGATCACGGAATACGACTATAGCACCCTCGCTAACCGCATGCGCGAGCTGGCCTTCTTGAACCACGGCATCACCATCACGCTCACCGACGAGCGCGAGAAGCTGGAAAACGGCGAGTTCCGCAGCGAGACGTTCTACTCCGAGAACGGCCTCATCGACTTCATCGCCTATCTCGACGCCAACCGCGAGAAGCTCATCCCCGAGCCTATCTATATCAGCGGCGAGCGCAACGGCGTGCCGGTCGAGATCGCTTTGGAATACAACAACGAGTACAAGGAAAACCTGCACTCGTATGTCAACAATATCAACACCATCGAAGGCGGCACCCACCTTCAGGGCTTCCGCTCGGGCCTGACGCGTTCGTTCAACGCCTATGCTGAGAAGAGCGGTCTGCTCGAGAAATTGGAGAAGCTGAAGGTGAAGATCTCGCCCGATGACTTCCGCGAAGGCCTCACCGCCGTCATCTCGGTGAAGGTGCCGGAGCCTCAGTTCGAAGGCCAGACCAAGACCAAACTCGGCAACGACGAGGTCATGGGTATCGTCAACAGCATCGTGGGACAGCAGCTCTCCGACTACCTCGAAGAGCACCCCAAGGAAGCCAAGACCATCTTCGACAAGGTGACGCTGGCAGCCCAGGCACGTCAGGCGGCACGCAACGCCCGCGAGAAGGTGCAGCGCAAAGGCGCCCTGTCGGGCTTCAGCCTGCCGGGCAAGCTGGCCGACTGCTCCGAGCGCGACCCCGCCAAGACCGAGCTTTACCTCGTCGAGGGTGACTCCGCTGGCGGTTCCGCCAAGTCGGGCCGCGACCGTAACTTCCAGGCCATCCTGCCGCTCCGCGGTAAGATCCTGAACGTCGAGAAGGCCATGGAACACCGTGTGTTCGACAGCGAGGAGATCAAGAACATCTACACCGCCCTGGGCGTCACCATCGGCACCGAAGAGGACAGCAAGGCCCTCAACCTCGAGAAGCTGCGCTATCACAAGGTCATCATCATGACCGATGCTGATGTCGACGGTAGCCACATCACGACCCTGATTCTGACCTTCTTCTTCCGCTACATGCGTGAGTTGATCGAGAATGGTTATGTGTATTGCGCCACACCGCCTTTGTATCTTATCAAGCGCGGCACCAA
>JAEEGL012137485.1_pt1 | contig 20118 bp, 20 predicted proteins | sample 9134231 | NCBI WGS metagenome assembly JAEEGL01 (sample SAMN16246548, study PRJNA631951) | gut metagenome | biome: gut microbiome; feature: rumen; material: fiber-attached | host: Bos | place: Iran: Karaj | collected 2018-10
AATACAGACAGGCCCCGGAATAGGAATAACACATGGCTCCATGAATAAAGCATTCCAGTTCGATATCCACGGATTCCTTGATCCTCCGGATCTCCTCCAGCGTTAACTCTCTTGCAGGTACGATCCGACTGGCTCCCAGAGATTTAAGAAGCTTCGCCCCTTCCATGCCGGTTATGGCCATTTGGGTACTGGCATGTAAATAAAGCCCCGGAAAATGGGACATTAATATAGAAAAAACGCCCAGATCCTGGATGATCACGCCATCCAATCCTCCATTGTAAAGAGGTTCCATAAAGGCGATCACATCCTTAAGCTCCTCTTCTTTGGTCAGAGTATTGCAGGTCAGGTATACTTTTATGCCAAATAAATGCGCGTAGGAAATTGCCCATAAAAGGTCTTCTGTATGAAAGTTATCGGCATAGGCTCTGGCCCCAAAACGGTCCCCTGCCAGATAGATGGCATCCGCTCCGCCGCAAAGGGCCGCCAGGAATGCTTCTTTACTTCCTGCAGGAGATAAAAGCTCCGGTTTAAACATGGTTTTTCCTTCAATAAAAAAGCTGTCACATACGATAATCTCATCATACCATGACAGCTTTTCAAATTCATAATTTCACAAAAAGATTAGGGAAATGACAAGAAAAACATCATTTCTTGGAAGCCTCCAGACGGATAAGCTGCTTTTCCTTATCTTTCAGTTCGGAAGATAATTCCTTCTGTTTCTTCTCTGCATTGTCCAGTTTGATCTGGGCCGAGATCAGATCATGCTTCAAATTATAAAGTTCTTCGTCTTTGGCCTTGATCTCATCTTCCAGCACGGCGATCTGCTTTTTTGCCTTAAAGAAATCATCTGCCAGATTGATCTGCATTAAAATGTTCTTATAATCACCGGTAAGCAGCTGATATCCGTCCATTTTGGAATATTCTGCATGCTTATCATTGAGATAAGAAACGATCTTCTGTATATATTCAACACTTTCATATCCGCTGATGGTATAAACCTTACCACCGATCAATACTTCCGTATCTGTTTTCGATGCCATAGAAAGCCTCTCCACCCATCGGCATAACCCCAATATATAGTTACCCGATACATATAATTATACAAAATGTATTATATATCAGAAGAAGCGCTCTGTGCAATACCAAAATGGCGATAGACTGCATCGGTAACCACCCGTCCTCTGGGGGTGCGATTGATAAAGCCGTTCTGGATGAGGTAGGGTTCATAGACATCTTCAATGGTTCCGGGATCTTCTCCGATGGCAGCTGCCAAAGTGTCCAGCCCGACCGGTCCGCCCTCAAACTTATGGATGATGGTAAGGAGCATATTGCGATCGATATTATCCAGTCCCAAGGGATCTACTTCCATCAGGTTAAGCGCGGTATCCGCTACCTCTTCCGTGATCACACCGTCAAAACGGATCTGGGCAAAATCACGTACCCGCTTAAGCATACGATTCGCAATACGAGGCGTACCACGGCTTCGTCTGGCAATCTGCTCAGCCCCTTTAGGGTCGATCTCCACATGGAGCTTTTTTGCGGAATTTAAAATGATCTGCGTAAGCTCGGGAATGGTATAGAATTCCAGTTTATGGATCACACCGAAACGATCTCTTAAGGGTGCAGACAGCATACCGGCACGGGTTGTTGCACCAACCAGGGTGAATTTCGGAAGATCCAGACGAATCGAGCGGGCACTGGTACCCTTTCCGATCATGATATCGATCACATAATCTTCCATTGCCGGATATAAGACTTCTTCTACCTGCCGATTTAACCGATGGATCTCATCGACAAACAGCAGATCCCCTTCCTGAAGGGAATTTAAGATAGCCGCCATATCTCCGGGCTTCTCAATGGCAGGTCCGCTGGTCACCCGGATATTGACACCCATCTCATTGGCTATGACACCGGCCAGGGTGGTTTTTCCAAGTCCGGGAGGGCCGTAAAAAAGTACGTGATCCAAAGGCTCATTTCGTTTTTTGGCCGCATCAATATAAACCTTCAGATTATCCTTGGCCTTTTCCTGACCGATATAATCCGAAAGATGCTTGGGCCGCAGGGAATTTTCCACTGCTTTATCTTCGGTGGATTCTCTGGCATCCACCGTGGTTCGGATGGTTCGTTTTCCCAATCCGGATTCTTCTTCAAACATGCTCAGACTTCCTTTGCAAAAAACTCACGAATGGCATCCGCCATCTGATCCAGATGCTTTGTAAAGCAATGATCGTCATCCGGGATCGGAACTAAGGTCGCATGATCGTAAAGCTTATAAGCAAGCTCTCCGTAGGAATAGGGAACACAATCATCCGCTACGCCGTGCACAATATAAACCGGCCCGTGATATCTTGCGATCTCATCTTCCACGTGGATGGTCTGTGCCACACGAAGATAATTACCGTTTAGAGCGCGATCATCAAAATGGATTTCTTCGGGAATATGCTCCGGATCAAAAGCATTGCCAAGAAGGTCTCCTTTTCTGGCACCTTCCGGGATCATCCATGCAGGCGATAACGGCAGGATTGCTTTAAAAGCTTCCGGACACATACCACCGATCAGCATGGTTAACAAACCACCCTGGGAATGGCCGCAAAGATACAGATCCGTTACAAAATCCAGTTTCTTTGCATAACTTACCACGTCCAGCACATTGGTGACCCATTTGTAAAGCGTATGATCACAAAATGCCCCATCACTTTCGCCATGACCGTACATCTCAACACGAAGAACGGCTACGCCGCTATCATTCATGGCTTTCTGGGCAGCAATGATATGGTCTTCTTCCATATGCCCGGTAAATCCGTGGATCAGAATGCAAAGAGGACCTTTGGTAAAGCCGACCGGCTTATCCAGTTTGGCATGAAGTCTGATCTGATCACTGTTAATAAAAAATTCTTCCATTTGAAACCCCCGTTTAGAAATGTTTTAAAGCTTCTTTGATAATGGCGCCGGTATCCATACCTTCCAGATCTCCTGCTTTTCGTACAGCCCTGGTGGATTCCGATAATCCATAGCCAAGGGCAACCAGTGCTTCAATAGCATCCGCACCGGCGCCGGAAACCTGCGAAGAAGAATCGGAAAAACCGCCTGCATCCCCTTCAAAGGAAGCAAAGATGTCTTCGGATGCGATCTTATCCTTCAGATCGATGATAACCCGCTGTGCGGTTTTCGCCCCGATGCCCGGTGCTTTGCTGATGGATTTGGCATCTCCGGCAATAACGCTTAACCTGAAATCCTGAACCGATATGGTAGATAATATCGATAAGGCACCTTTGGGACCGATACCGCTTACATTAAGGAGCATCAGAAACAACGAACGCTCCTCTTTGGAGGCAAAGCCATAAAGTTCCATAGCATCCTCTCTGACATGAAGATAGGTATAGATCCTGGCTTGTTCTCCAACCATTGGCATAGCATCCACCGTAAACTGAGATGCCTTGATCTGATAGCCGATGCCACCGGTTTCCATAACCAGCTCGTTGATATTCTTTTCCGTGATCCGTCCGGAGATATATGCGATCATTTTATAAACGTTCCTTTTTGATTCGTTTTAGATAAGGCAAGGTCAAACCGGATATCAAGCCATTGACCAGCCCGGTCAATAAGCCAAAAACCAGTAAAACCGGTGCATAATAACCAACCTGCCAGGTATCCACTACCAAAGCTGCCACCAGAAGCTGACCGATATTATGGCTCATACCGCCGCCTGCACTGATTCCCATAAGGCCGAATTTCCATTTTCGAAGCAGCACCATGATCAGAAAGCTAAGCAAAGCTCCTGCAAGAGAATAGAAAATGGAATACAGATTCCCGAACAGAAAGCCTGCCAGAAGGATACGAAGAACATTGATCCCGATGGCTTTTTTGTTATCCAGAAGCTCCATGCCAAACAGAACCATGATATTGGCAAGGCCCAGCTTCATCCCGGGAACACCGAAAAAGAACGGGATCAGAGACTCCACATAGGAAAGGATCAGGCCCAGCGCAACGAGCAGTCCCATATATGCGATTTCATAGGATGGGCGTAAAGACTTCATCAGTATCCTTAATTGGTCACCGCATCCAAAGAGGGGGCATCCTCTTTTCCTTCGATGGTGATCACCAGTTTATGAGGCAGGCAGATAATGGCTTCTCCGCTTTTGGAGATATGCCTTTGATGCACGCAGAGCCTGTCGGGACAGTCCGCCTCTTCCACATAGGCTTCTCCCCCTTCGATCATCAGTACATTCCTGCCCTCCGCAAAGCTAAGTTCATACCTTCCGGAAGCATGAAGATCATACTGCGCCACCACTTCTCCATTATAAGACACAATGACCTTCTCTCCCACATCCAAAATGCCAAATCGCCAGATCAGCATCAGGATGAAAGCAAGCAGAAGGCCAAGCATCCAAATCCAGATATCTTTTTTTGTAAACAGTTTCATTTATTTCTGATTAATATAATTGATCAGGCCTTCTGCATCGATGATCTTTTGCATAAATGCAGGGAAAGCCTCGCCCTGATAGGTTTTACCGGTGGTGACATCTTCGATCAGACCGGTATCAAAATTGATCCGCACCTCATCTCCTGCCTGGATCTCTCTGGCAGCTTCTTCACATTCGATGATGGGAAGGCCGATATTGATTGCATTGCGGTAAAAGATACGGGCAAAGGTTTCAGCGATCACACAGCTGATACCGGAAGCCTTAATGGCAATGGGTGCATGCTCTCTGGAAGAGCCGCAGCCAAAGTTCTTATTGGCCACCATGATATCTCCGGCTTTCACTTTGTTCTTAAAATCCGGATCGATATCCTCCATACAATGAGATGCCAGTTCCGCATGATCGGTGGTATTTAAATAACGGGCGGGAATGATCACATCCGTATCCACATTGTCCCCGTATTTGATAACTGTTCCGTGTGCTTCTTTCATAGATAAACCTCCTGAAATACTCCCAAATGCTGTTTACACAGTTGCAGGATCCGTAAGGAAACCGGTCAGTGCACTGGCTGCTGCAACTGCAGGGGAAGCCAGGTAGATCTCGGAATCCACATGTCCCATACGACCGACAAAGTTACGATTGGTTGTAGATACGCAACGTTCACCCTGAGCAAGAACGCCCATATAACCTCCAAGACAAGGACCGCAGGTCGGAGTAGAAACCACTGCACCGGCTGTAAGGAAGGTCTTTAAAAGGCCCTCTTCCATGGCCTGGAGATAGATTGCCTGGGTAGCAGGGATAATGATCACACGAACGCCCTTGGCAACGTGTTTGCCCTGTAAAAACTCTGCGGCAATACGAAGATCATCCAATCGGCCATTGGTACAGCTTCCGATCACCACCTGATCGATCTTTACAGGCTCTTTGATCTGGTCAAAGGTACGGGTATTTCCGGGCAGATGAGGAAATGCGACGGTGGGCTTTAAAGTGCTTAAATCAATGGTGTACTCAGCCGTATACACAGCGTCCGGATCTGCTTCATAGATCACATAAGGACGCACGGAATGCTCCTTCATATAAAGCTCTGCCAGTTCATCTACGGGGAAGATACCGTTCTTGGCACCTGCTTCGATGGCCATATTGGCAATGGTAAAGCGATCATCCATGGTAAGGTACTGGATACCGTCTCCGGCAAATTCCATAGACTGGTATAACGCGCCGTCCACACCGATCATTCCGATGATGTGCAGGATAATATCCTTACCGCTGATAAAAGGTGCTTTCTTGCCGGTTAAGTTAAAACGGATGGCGGAAGGAACCTTGAACCAGGCTTTTCCGGTAGCCATACCGGCAGCCATATCGGTACTGCCGACACCGGTGGAAAATGCACCGAGAGCTCCGTATGTACAAGTATGCGAATCCGCACCGATGATCACATCACCGGCAACCGTCAGACCTTTTTCAGGAAGAAGCGCATGTTCAATGCCCATCTCTCCTACTTCGAAATAATTGGTGATCGAATGCCTGCAGGCAAATTCCCGCACGCACTTACAGTTCTCAGCAGATTTAATATCCTTGTTGGGGACAAAATGATCCGGAACCAGAGCGATCTTATCCTTGTCAAATACACCCTCTGCGGAAAATTTCTGCATTTCTTTAATGGCAACGGGGCTTGTAATATCATTACCCAGCACCAGATCCAGATCGGCTTCAATGAGCTGGCCGGCGTGCACTTCATCCAGATGTGCATGGGCAGCCAGAATCTTTTGTGTCATTGTCATTCCCATAATCGGTGTTCTCCTTTATCCTGTTTTACCGGAAAGTCATTGAAAATAGCGGATACTCAGAACGATATCCGTGATCAAAAGGATCAGACCTCCCAGAAGATATCCTTTGGTCTTAGGTCGATAGCCGTAATTAAATCCCACATAGATACCAGCGATCACCGCAAGGACCGATACACTGGCCAGGATGATCAGCTGTAAAAATACATTGGTCTCCATAAATCCAAAGCCAACTCCGGCCACAAAGCCGTTTAAGCCGACGATACTGGAGATCTGCAGGATGTTGTTCAGTTTAATGGAATCTTCTCTCGATTCCACAATATCTTCGTTTTTATGTGCATTGTTTAACATGCGTATTGCGATGGCGCCGAAGATCAGGATGGATAAGATCTGTAACAGCATTTTGCCGTGCTCATTGGAACCGGACAAGGTAATGTCCAGAACCTGCACCAGCATATTGCCGATGATCACAGTAACAAGCTGCCAGGAAGCAAAGATCATGATCAGTTCAAATAAGGTTTTCTTGCGGATCTGTGAAAAAACAGCGCCCTTACAGACGACAATGGCAAAGATCTCCAGAGATAATCCGATTGCGATCATTATGATTTCATGTAGCAGCATATGGTTACTTCCCTTCTTGGTCTAAAACATCCAGCAAAGAATTCTTCAGCATAAAGTGCATGACATCCGACATTTCTTTCGGTGAGATCGGCATATTGTCCTGGATCCATCCGATGGTCACGTCTGCAACGTACCCCGCGTAGTAATCCGACAACCGGTCTTTGGTCACCCACCAGTTGGGAAGCTTAACATCCTGACGTTCCAGGCTCTCAAGAAACATATTCTTGAGACCGCCACGGATCATACTCTCGAAGGAATTCTGTCCTTCCAGATGAGAAGCTCTTCGATAGAAGTTTTTCTCTTTAAACAGATTGGTAAAAATGATCAAAAGCGCTTCATCCATGTAACCGGAAGATGCAAGGACCTTCGCCGGTTCAAAGATGTCGTTTAAGATGATCCACTCCAGAAGTTCATATTTATCCTGGAAATGGTTATAGAAAGTAGGTCGGATCAGTCCTGCTTTGTCCGTGATCTCCTTAATGGTGATCTTTTCGATGGCACCGGTTAGCGCCAGTTCCTTAAAACTCTCTGCAATTGCCACATCAACCGAATTTCTAGCCTGCAGCATGGATGCTCCGTCTCCTGCTTTTACTTAAATTTAAGGAGGTAAGTGAGAACTCACCTGCCTCCTTAACATACATCATTATATCAAATTTGGAAATCAGTTGTTGATCAACTTATCCTCTTCTTTATTCCATGAATACAGCTTGCGGATCTCAGCTCCTACCTTCTCAGCGGGATGCTCAGCAGCCTTCTGACGAAGGCCCTTAAAGTGAGCCTAACCTCCTGCTGAAGACATATCCAGAAGGAAATCCTTAGCGAAAGCACCGGTCTGGATGTCATCCAGGATCTTCTTCATAGCCTTTTTGGTATCTTCGGTAACGATCTTGGGTCCGGTAATGTAATCACCGTACTCAGCGGTATTGGAAATGGAATATCTCATTCCGGCAAAACCGGACTGATAGATCAGGTCAACGATCAGCTTCATTTCATGTACACACTCGAAGTATGCGTTTCTGGGATCATAGCCTGCTTCCACCAGCGTCTCAAAACCTGCCTGCATCAGAGCGCAAACACCGCCGCAAAGAACAGCCTGCTCACCGAAAAGATCGGTCTCAGTCTCGGTACGGAAGGTGGTCTCCAGGATACCGGCTCTTGCACCACCGATACCTGCGCCATAAGCAAGTGCCATATCCAGAGCCTTGCCGGTAGCATCCTGATATACAGCTACCAGACAGGGAGTTCCCTTGCCGGCCTGATACTCGCTGCGAACGGTATGTCCGGGAGCTTTCGGTGCGATCATGGTAACATCTACATCCTTAGGAGGAATGATCTGGTTGAAATGAATATTGAAACCATGAGCGAACATTAACATATTGCCTGCTTCAAGGTTGGGTTCGATATCCTTCTTATACATGGAAGCCTGTAACTCATCGTTGATCAGGATCATGATGATATCAGCCTTCTTGGCAGCTTCAGCTGCGGTAAATACTTCAAAGCCCTGCTCCTGTGCTCTCTTCCAGCTCTTGGAACCTTCATAGAGACCAATGATCACATGGGCACCGGATTCTTTAAGGTTTAATGCATGTGCATGTCCCTGGCTACCATATCCGATAATGGCAATGGTCTTACCTTCCAGCAGGTCTACATTACAATCCTGCGCATAAAAGATACGTGCTTCTTTGGTTTCGCTCATTACGATTTCTCCTCCTGAAACTGCATTTTTTCATATTAACTATAAGGATATTTCCTTAGGGTTCACTTTACCATGGTAAATTGTTACTACGTCAAAACGTTGCTACGGTAAATAGGTGACGTTCTCCGTTCCTCTGCCGAGACCGGCGGTTCCTGTACGGGCAAGCTCTAAGATCTCAAAGTCATTAAGGAGATTTAAGAAAGCTTCGATCTTATCCTGGTTACCGGTCAGTTCGACGATCAGGGAATCAACAGAAACATCGATGATCTTGGCGCGGAAGATATCGGCAACGGCAATGATCTTCTGCCGTTTATCCGCATCGACTCTGACCTTGATCAGGGCAAGTTCTCTGTATACGCTCTCTGAAGGCTTAAGTTCCTTGATATCACGAACATCTTCCAGCTTGGCAACCTGCTTCTGGATCTGGTCCAGAATATCCGTATCACCGCTGGTCACAATGGTAATACGGGTAAAGCGGGGATCCGCGGTCACTCCTGCTGTGATACTTTCAATGTTATAGCCTCTTCTGGAAAACAATCCCGAGATCCTGGAAAGAACACCGGCGGTATTATCAACCAGAAGCTGGATCACCATCTTTTGCATGGAAAAAACCTCCAAATTACGTTACTTGTCATTGTATATGCATAAATATAAAAAGTCAATCAATCCTGGTCCACGCACTTAGGCAGTGCAAGGGTTCCTGTACGGGCCATTTCCACGATACTGACAGAGGCCATGAGCTTAATGAATAATTCCACCTTCTCCGGAGCTGCGCAAAGCTGGATCATCATGTTGCTCTTACTCATATCCACGATATCAGCCTTCATCATGTCACAGGTATCCATGATCTCACGCCGGTTGCTCTTGTTGTAGCGGACCTTCATAAGAAGCAGTTCCTTACTGACGCTGTTGGGCTCGGTGAATGTCTTTACTTTGATAACATCCAGTTTTTTGTTTAACTGTTTTTCGATCTGCTCCAGGGTACGATGATCGCCGCTGCTGACAATGGTCATGACAGAAACAGTGGGGTCATCGGTTTCTCCTACTGCAAGGGAATCAATGTTAAAGCTTCTACGGGCAAACAGCCCCGAAACCTTGCTGAGCACACCGGATTTATTTTCAACCAGAACGGAATAGATCTTCTTTTTCTTTTCAGTCATGGTATCCTCCCTATTACATGCCGCGAACGGTTTCCTGTGCTTGAATCGTGCATTCCAACAGACCACAGCCCTTCTTTTTTAAGAACTGGCGGATCTCTTTTTTCATATTCGTAGCAGAGGTTAATTTCTTATAATGGATCCCGTATGCTTCCGATAATTTGGACAGATCCGGACTTCCCTTGGACAGGTCGATCATGGAAAAGCGGTCCTTATAGCTGAAATGCTGATATTCCCGTACCATGCCCAGTACCTGATTGTTCATCACGAAGATCTTTACATCCACACCTTCCTGCATAATGGTAGCCAGCTCCATCATACTCATCTGGAAGGCACCGTCGCCGCAGACAGCCACCACCTGCCTCGAGGGATCCGCCATTTTGGCACCCATGGCTGCAGGGATGGAATATCCCATGGTTCCCATTCCGCCACTGGTGAGGAATCTTCCTTGTTTCATCACATAATTACCGCAGGACCAGATCTGGTTTTGACCCACATCTGCCACATAAACCGCATTTTCCTCCAGTTCTTCGGATAACGTCTTAACAAAATCCGAAGGATCAATGGCATCTGCAGGATGCTTTTCCGTAGCATGGGATTCCTTGTATTCCACAAAGGCTTTACGATATTCCTTCAGGGTATCCTGCCATTTACGGGTATCGATCTCTATCTCCAGAGCAAGGAGATCTTCCAGTATGCAGTTCACATCGCCAACGATGGGAATGGTCGCACCAACATTTTTACCGATCTCCGCAGGGTCCACATCGATGTGCACCAGTGTCTTATGATCTGCGTCAAAACCGTTTTGCGATACGGCGCGATCAGCAACACGGGCACCAATGAACATGAGAAAATCCGATTCGTTCATCGCACGGTTGGCGTAGGCTCTTCCGTTATTTCCAACCATACCGTAATACAGCGGATGATCCGAAGGCATCACTCCGATGCCCATCATGGTGGAAACAACAGGAATACCTGCTTTTTCAGCAAACTTTAGAAGTTTATCCTGGGCATTTCCCAGAAGGACGCCGCCGCCTGCACAGATGATCGGCCGCTTTGCCCCGGAAAGCTGCTTGGCTACCTTTTTGATCTGCACCATATTGCCTTTCACCGTAGGCTTATAGGTACGCATGGAAACTTCTTCCGGATATTTGAATTTCGCAAGGGTTTCCTTCTGAATATCAATGGGAATATCGATCAGAACCGGACCTTTTCGGCCGGTGGAAGCAATATGGAAGGCTTCCTTAAACACCCTGGGGATATCGTTTACATCCCGGATCAGATAGGAATATTTAACAAAGGATTCCACGGCTCCTGTAATATCCGCTTCCTGAAATACATCGCTGCCGATCAGCTGGGTATCTACCTGGCCGGTAATGCAGATCAGAGGAATGGAATCCGCAAAGGCGGTGGCGATTCCGGTGATCAGATTGGTAGCACCGGGGCCGCTGGTTACACAGCATACACCGGGTTTTCCGGAAATACGGGCATAACCGCTGGCTGCATGGGCAGCATTTTGTTCTGTCCTGATCAGCACGGTGCGGATATCCGAATTCAGGATACTGTTATAGAAAGGACAGATGGCAACACCGGGATACCCGTAAACCATCTCTACTCCTTCCATTTCCAAACATTTAACGATTGCATCTGCTCCGATCATGAGCTCCTCCCAAAAGTCATTTATGAGATACCGGTGAGTTTTTCAGCGACTTTAACCGCTTCCGAAGCATCCTTGGAATAGGATGCATGGATCTCATCCGCATATTCCGGTGTAACGCAGGCACCGCCTACCATCACCTGGATATCCCTTAAACCTCTTTCCTCCAGTTTATCCATAACCACCTTCATTTGCGGCATGGTTGTGGTCATTAAGGCCGACAGGCCGATGAGTTTGGCACCGGATTTTTCGGCTTCATCAACAATGTCATCTGCCGGTACGTTTTTCCCCAGATCGATCACGTTAAAACCGTCGTTTCGAAGCATTAACGCCACCAGATTCTTACCGATATCATGAACATCCCCTTCCACCGTTGCAATGACGATGGTCGGCATATCGTTTTTCGTATCTCCGTAAGCAAAGAAGGGCTCTAATGCCGCAACGCCATGCTCCATGGTCTGTGCCCCGGTAATCAGCTGGGGCAGAAAGAATTTACCTTTATCAAAGAATTCTCCCACCTGACGAATGGCAGGCATCAGGGCTTCATCCAGGATATTGCCGGCTTTTAAAGCCTTTTCCTCGGGTGAGAGATCAAGTGAAACCATATACTCCGTCAGATGTCCCGTGATCCCTTCCAGGTTACCGTTTAAGATATCTTCAAAAAACGGCCGGTAATCAACCGGAATCCCGAGTTTTTCAGCATAATCCGTTTTTTCGGAAGCTTTTACGCTGCCGGAAGAGACCATACTCTTCTTTTTTTCATCGTAGGCCGTGGCAAAGGAAACAAACTTGTCTGCACTACCCTCTTTGTTAAGAAGAAGATCTGCCGCATACACGCTTTCCATCAGCTGATCCTGCATAGGATTGGCAATGGCCATGGTAAGACCGCTCATAATGGCCATAGACAGGAAATTGGCATTGACCCCCATTCGATCCGGAAGTCCAAAGGAAATATTGGAAAGTCCGCAGATGGTAGCCAGTCCTTCCTCGGTGCAAAGTCTTATGGTCTCGAAGAAATCACGCCCCGCTCTGGGATTGGCACCAACCGTGGTAACCAGTCCGTCAACGATCACATCCGATCTTGTCAGACCGTATTTTTCCGCTTCCTTAAGGACACGGTGAACATTTTCCATTTTTTCTTCCGTGGATTCCGGAATGCCTTTTTCGGAAACCGGAAGGAGCAGATATACGGCGCCGTATTTTTTGATAAGCGGCAGCATCCGATCCATCTTCTCCTGCTCGGCCGAAACCGAATTGATCAGAGCACGTCCGGGATAACGACGAAGAGCATCTTCCAGCACATCCGGATTGGAATTATCCAGTACCAGCGGAAGCTGCGTAACGGAAGAAACGGCTTCGGTCACTTTCCGCATCATGGACAGTTCATCGATGCCGCTCATGCCTACATTCACATCCAGTGCGCAGGCTCCTGCATTTTCCTGTTCCTGGGCATACTGAAGAACAAGATCCAGTTTGCCTTCTTTTAATTCCGCCTGAAGTTTCTTTTTGCCGGTTGGATTGATCCTCTCTCCCACAACACGGAAGGGATCCCTGCCGGGAACGATCTTTAAGGTCTTTCGTTCGGAAGACAGATAGATTCCTTTTTCAGGTACAGAACGCTTAGCGATTTCCAACCCTTCCAGAGTATCTTTTAAAGCGGCTATATAGGAAGGATCGGAACCGCAGCAGCCACCGACCACATTGGCACCGGCAGCAAAAACATCGATCATCTGGCGTGCAAAGCCCTTTGCATCCAGATCATAATAACAGTGGCCCTCATCATCCATAACCGGCATGCCGGCATTGGGCTTGGCGATTATGGGTACATTGCAATAGGAAGCCATCTTCTCAATAACGGGAACCAGATCGGAAGGTCCGCAGGAACAGTTGGCTCCAAGAGCGTTAACACCAAGGGAAGATAAAACAACCGCACAGGTGGCAGCATCTGTTCCGTACAACGTACGTCCCGTTGTATCAAAGGTCAGGGTCGCAAGGATCGGAAGATCGGCGCAGACCTCTTTTGCAGCAAGGATCACCGCACGGGTTTCCTGCAGGCTCATCATGGTTTCCACCACAAGGGCATCCACCCCGGCCCCTACAAGCGCCTCGATCTGTTTTACATAGATACCGATCAGTTCATCGAAATCCGTATTTCCCATGGGCTTTAAGGATAGGCCCGTCATAGTCACGTCACCGATGACAAACGCTTTATCCCCTGCAGCCTCTCTGGAGATAGCAACCAGTTCCCGGTTGATCTTCTCCAAATCCTTATCCAGGCCATACTCCGCAAGTTTAACGGAATTGGCAGTAAAGGTAGGTGCATACAAAGCATTGGTTCCTGCTTTTACATAGGCACTTTGCAGATCCAGAACATGATTGGAATTATCCAGCATCCATTTTTCCGGACAAATCCCGTTTTTCATACCAAGGCTCTGCATATTGGAGCCCATGGCTCCATCCAGAAAAAAGGCTTTTGGGCTATTTAATTGCTGAAGGAAAGCATTGTAATCAGAAGGCAAGGGTAAAAGGTTCCTTTTCGTTAAGATGTGATTTTTATTAAGTATACTAGCACCGAATTGCATAATTATGCAACAGCAATCCGGTCTTCCGTATGTAAATAAAACCCGTGGTTTTCTTGTTTTTTTCGTGCAACTATGATAAATTGATAAGGATGTTTCAAACAAATAAACGAAAAATGGTAATCGTCGTGAATCGAATGCATTCTTCTATTTTCCATACATTCCGTCAGGTAAGCCTGACTGCTATCCTTATATGCTCGGTCTTTTGTCTTACCGGGTGCGGTGCAAAAGGTGACCCGGAACTAATTGAATTTAAAAATACCATGAATACCTTCTTCGAGGATGTGGCTGAGATCGATGCCCAGCTCAATGCGCTGGATCCCGAATCCGAAGGTGCTGTAGAAGAAATGCTAGTTCTTCTGGATGAGCTGGATGCCAAATGTGCTGCTCTAGCTGAAATTGAAATCCCTGACGAGTTTTATGTCATGAGTGAATATCCTGATAATATTCATTCTAATATGAGCAAAGCAGTAGAAAACTTTCATATTGCTTTTTCAAATGACGCCTATAACGAGATTTACAAAGATGTAGCTGATGGTTATTATTCTAGAGCCAACACCCGTATTCATGATATGATCCTTCTCCTCCACGGTGAATTACCTACCGGGGATGATATTACTATTACTACAGAAGAAGACGAAAGTTCATGATTATTTATATTTTTACCTAATACCGATATCCCAAACCGAGACCCATCAGTCTCGGTTTTCTTTTATCACAACAGTTCCGTCCTTCTTAAAGATACTGTTTTCCGGAACAAATCCCCTAACCATGGAAGTCGGATACACATTGGAATTTTTGCCGATCACGGTACCGGGGTTCATCACGGTATTACAGCCGATCTCTACATGGTCTCCCAGCATGGCCCCCATTTTCTTAAGGCCGGTCTCTATCTTTTCTTCCCGCACATGAATGACCACATGCTTTTTATCGCTTTTTACATTGGAAGTAATGGAGCCGGCTCCCATGTGAGCTTTGAAGCCTAAAATGGAATCGCCTACGTAGTTGTAATGGGGAACCTGAACCTTGTTAAACAGGATCACGTTCTTAAGCTCTGTGGAGTTACCAACCACAGCACCCTTTCCGACAATGGCTTTTCCGCGGATAAATGCACAGTGGCGTACCTCTGCCTCCTCATCGATGATGCAGGGGCCGTTGATAAATGCGGTTGGATAAACCGTTGCGCTTTTGGCGATCCAAACATGCTCTTTTACTTCGTCGTACTTATCTTTGGGAAGTTTCTTTCCCAGTTCCAGGATATACTCTTCGATCCCTGCAAGGGCTTCCCAGGGATAGACAAACTGTGAAAGATAGTCTGCCGCAATGGTCTCCTCCAGGGTATATAAATGTTTGATCTGTAATTCTTCCATGTCCTGAATGTTCATGATTTAACCTCTATTCATTATTTGCAGGCTCTGCGGTTTCTGTTTTGGAAGTACTTCTGGCAGGCTTTTTATAATATTCCTGCGCTTTCTGAAACAGCGGATAGAGACTGCTTTGATTGCGCATGCCTTTTACCGCATTGGTCCTTCGGGAAACATAATCGTTTAGTTTATCCCGATACTCAGCGGAAGGTATGGAACCGTCCGCAACCCCGGTGAGACCCTTTTCCCAGGATGCGGTAAGTCTGGGATCCAAAAGGGGTTTTATGGAGCTGTTAACGATCTCGTAGACCACCTCTCCCATTAAGGTGGGCGTAATGATCTGCGTCTTTTTATTCAGATTCAGATATTCGATATTCACCAGTTTGTTCAGGATCTCCGCCCTGGTCGCACTGGTTCCAATTCCGCTTCCCTTGATCTGTTCCCGCAGTTCCTCGTCTTCTATAAACTGACCGGCATTTTCCATGGTCAGGATCAGCGCACCGGAATTATACCGCTTCGGTGGAGAAGTTTCCCCTTCTTTGACCGTAAAACCGGATAATGGGATCTCCATGCCCTTTTTCAGTTCCGAAACCTGCTTTAGCAGATCTGCATCGCAGCTGGTTGCTTCCTCTTCCGATTTCTCGGTATCCTCGTTTTCCGCAGCGTTAGCTTCCGGAGAAGATGCCTCCTTTTTCTTAAAAAAGGAATAATGCATGGCGGATAAGTAGCCTTCCTCAGTAAGGACCTTAAAGCTGGAGAAAAACTTTTCCAGACTCTCCTTTGCGGATTCTCCGTCAGAAGAAAACGTAAGCTCCGTCGTCAGAGAAACCTTCTGATAAACGGCCGCCGGATAAAAGATTGCAAGGAAACGTCTGCAGATCAGTTCATACACCTTCTGGTGAACAGGACGCAGGGAATTCAGATTACCGAATCCCTGACCGGTGGGAATGATGGCATAGTGATCCGTGATCTGTTTATCGTTAACATACTTGGTTTTGGCAATGGTTTTATATGCTTCACCCGCCAAAACGGTTTTCGCTATATCCGAGGCCGGTCCGTAATTGCAAAGGCCCCGGATATTATTTGCGATCACTTTCGCAACCGCCGTGGATAACACTCTGGCGTCCGTTCGGGGATATGTGACCAGTTTCTTTTCATAGAGTTCCTGGATCACCTGCAGTGTCTCGGCCGGAGAGATCTTGAAATATTTGGAGAAATCATTCTGGGCTTCCGCCAGATTGTAAAGAAGGGGCGGATTCTTGGTCTCTTTCTTTTTTTCCAGAGAAGAAACCCGTAAGGATGCCTTATCTCCCAGGTTCTCCTTACATAAGGCAATGAGCTTTTCGGCGCCTTCCTTCTCTTTAAATCCGTTCTCCTTATATAGCAGCGGAGATTCAAAATACCGGGAAGTTTCCTGGGCTTTCCACTCTCCGTCAAATTCCTCTGATCCAAGAGAAAGCCCCACGATCACACGATAAAAAGGGGTTTTGACAAAGTCTCTGATCTCCCGCTCCCGGTTGACAACGATCCCGAGGACGCAGGTCATTACACGGCCTACGGAGATCACGGCTTTATCCCTTTTTAAAAAGCTTTTCACCAGATCCGAATATTTTAGAGTCAGGGCTCTGGAAAAATTGATACCCATGAGGTAATCTTCCTGCGCACGCAGATAAGCTGCATTACTCAGATCATCATAAGCAGAAAGATCCTTGGCTTCTTTTATACCCCGGCGGATCTCTTCTTCCGTCTGGGAATCGATCCATACGCGCTTTCGCTCCTTGCCGGAAACCTTTGCCTGCATTTCCACCAGACGATAGATATACTCTCCTTCCCGTCCGGAGTCGGTACAGACATAGATGCAGGTAACATCTTCCCGGTGAAGGAGGTTACTTACCACCTGAAACTGCTCCCCGGCGGATTCGATCACTTCATAAAGATACTTTTCCGGTATGAAGGGGAGGGTGTCCAGAGACCAGCGTTTTAAAGCAGGATCATACTTATCCGGATAACTCATGGTAACCAGATGTCCATAGCACCAGGTAATGATAAACCGATCATTTTCCGCAAAGCCACGTTTACGATCACTGCCGGCAAAACCGGTACTGTCTTTGGAAACAACCCCTAAGGTCTTTCCGAATTCCAGTGCTACACTGGGTTTTTCTGCAATAAAAATGCTTTTTCCCATAGAACGTTACCGGTTCATGTCTTTCAGAGTCACCAGTCGTAAACCTTTCTTAACCTTTGCTTCCAGTTCCAGCTGCTCGTCGAAGCGCTCCTGTGAAAACAGATAGATATATTCAGGGCTGATCCTGGCCTGTCCGGCAAGGAAATTCAGCCACTCATAGTCGTCGTAATTCATCATGGGTTTATCCCAGTTGCAAAGACCGATCAGTGCTTCCCCGTCTTTGCCGGTCATGATGATATCAATATTGCCGTTTTTACCAACCCATTCACCGGTTTCTTCGGCTTTAATGGGAAGTCTCTCCATACGATCCAGATCCGACATGTATTCCATACAGATCTTTTTAAAGTAAAATCCCGTATAGAAACGGATCTCCTGGGCGATATAACGCTGATAGAATTCCCGCTCCGACAATCTGGTCAGATCACTTAAATGGGGATACAGGAAAGTAAAATAGAAATGGATAAAGGGATAATGGATCCGATAAATGCCCTTCTGCATGTTATCGTGCCCTTCGGTCTCCATGGAAAATACCTTTTCCACTATCTCCAATTCGATCATATTCTTAAGATACACACTGATCTTGGCTCTGGAAAAACCAGTGGCTTCATAGATCGCATTAAGCTTGCTGGAGCCTTCTGCGATGCAGGCTAAAATGGTGTTATATACGCCGGTTTCCCGAAGCTCGGAAGAGACAATGTCCTCCGCCTTATGACGAAGAGAACCTGTCGGAGAAAGTACCAGACGGATCAGGTTTTCCTTGAAGCTCTTCTTCTCATCCAGAAAGCTCCAAAGTCCAGGAAAGCCGCCGAATACCGCATAGATATTCACCAGATCCTCAAAGGAGAATCCGGTAAAAAAGTCTTTCAGGCAGCTGAAGGGAAGCTCCCGGATCTTTAAAAGACCGGCCAGCTCGTAAGCGACTTCGCCGATCTTGCTGATCATATCATTCTCCACCCAACCGATGGAGGAAGAAATGAGCACCACCAGGATCTCCCGATTCTGCCATTTGTTATTTACAAAAGAAACCAGTCTGGACATAAAGTCCGGATCGGATTTCACAAAATTCTGGAATTCATCCAGGATCAGCACCTGTTTGGTGCCGGTCTGTATAAGGGAAGCTTCCAGAACCTCCGGAAGATCAGGATACTTTAACGTCTTGATCCCTTTATCCGCAAGTTCCAGTCCCCAAAGGTAAAGCTGCTCTCTGGGCGAACAGGATCTGCATTCATAGTAATAGTACGGTTTATCCTGTACAAATTCCTTAAGTAATGCAGTTTTGCCAACCATTTCCTGGCCGTAAACCACCAGGATCTGGCTGCCGGATCGATCATAAAACCGATTCAAATATTGCAATTCACTGTTTCTACCCAGAAGCATATCTACCTTCGCCTAATCCATTATTTCTTCGTAATGTAACCAAGTGCCTTCAGCATCTCTGCGCTTTCTACTGCGCCGCCTGCAGCACCACGGAGTGTATTGTGAGAAAGACCGATGAATTTGAAATCATACAGCTTGTCTTCTCTTAAACGACCTACGCTGACACCCATACCGCCTTCGTAATTAACATCCAGAGCAACCTGAGGACGATTATCCTCTTCCAGATACTGGATGAACTGCTTGGGAGCACTGGGAAGTCCCAGTTCCTGAGGCTTGCCGGAGAACTTCACCATACGGTCGATGAGTTCTTCCTTTGTGGGTTTCTTTGCGAATTTTACAAATACAGCAGCAGTATGACCGTAAAGAACCGGTACACGAACACACTGGCAATCGATGATGGGACCTTCTGCAGGAACGATCACACCATTTTCGATCTTACCCCAGATACGAAGAGGCTCTTTTTCACTCTTTTCCTCTTCTCCGCCGATATAGGGAATGATATTGCCTACCATTTCCGGCCATTCGTTAAAGTTCTTGCCGGCACCGGAAATTGCCTGATAAGTGGTAACAACGACTTCCGTAGGCTCAAACTCTTTCCATGCGGTAAGTACCGGAGCGTAACTCTGGATAGAACAATTGGGCTTTACCGCAACGAAGCCTCTGCTGGTTCCCAGACGTTTCTTCTGGAATTCAATGACTTCGTAGTGTTCGGGATTGATCTCCGGGATGACCATGGGTACATCCGGGGTCCATCTGTGAGCAGAGTTGTTAGAAACTACAGGGGTTTCCGTCTTAGCGTAATCTTCTTCGATCTTCTTGATCTCATCCTTGGTCATATCCACGGCAGATAAAACAAAATCTACCTGGCTGGAAACTTCTTCCACGTTGTTAACGTTTAAAAGCTTCATGTTCTTAACAGCTTCCGGAATAGGGGTATCCATTTTCCATCTGCCGCCTACAGCCTCTTCGTAGGTCTTGCCCTCTGATCTGGGACTGGCTGCAACAACTGCAACTTCAAACCAGGGATGGTTCTCCAGAATGGAGATGAATCTTTGGCCAACCATACCGGTTGCGCCTAACACACCGACTTTCAATTTTTCACTCATAATGCTCCTCTTTTCTAACTATTTTATCCGTTCCCTTTACCAGGTCCTTGAAGTGCAGTTAAGTAAGACCTCAGGAACGGTAAATAACTACTTAAGATAAACTGTTAAGGAATGCCCTGCTCTCCTTTATCTGATCTTCCATGGCAGCTCTACCGGGAGCCCCCTTGGTAA